>Ga0210009_1000060_pt1 | contig 134538 bp, 118 predicted proteins | sample CryGeyCG2114_065_FD_185457 | JGI IMG/M metagenome (GOLD analysis project Ga0210009, IMG submission 185457) | Groundwater microbial communities from aquifer - Crystal Geyser CG12_big_fil_rev_8/21/14_0.65 (SPAdes) (version 2) | ecosystem: Environmental > Aquatic > Deep subsurface > Groundwater ...
CGTCAAGGCACTGGGAGATACGGCCGCCACGCCGCCCACGGACGACAGAAAGCCGGATGAGCCCGCTGCGACGCTGGCCACGATGCTCCGCGCGGCTGCGGACCGTCTCGATGCGGCCGACCGCGTCGAAACGGAGGTGGCCGACCACCTGGAAAAGGTATCAAAAGACCTGGCTTCCTGGCGGGCGCGTGAGCGGACGCGCCTGCTGGCCGACCTGTCGGTCGGCCAGCGGCCCGTCATGGACGCCGATCGGGAGCTGGGCCGGATTGCGTGGCTCGACCGTGTCGGCTATCATGCATGGAGGGCGGCATCGCACCTGGCCGCCTGGGACCATCCGAACAGTACAACTGCCGCCGAGTAAGGAGAGCAGCCCATGTTTCACACACACGCCCCCATTCAAGTTTGCGCCCAGATACGCCGAACAGCATTCCTGGAGCCATTTCTGGCTACCGTCGCCCTGACCATGTTTTTCCTGGCAGGCGGCGCGCAGGCGCAGTCCGCACCCGCCGACCTGGTTGTGCAAAACGCCCGCGTCTGGACCGTCCATGCCGATCAGCCCTGGGCCGAAGCCTTCGCCGTTCGCGATGGCCGCTTCATTGCCGTCGGGTCGAACACTGACATGGACGCGCTGCGCGGCCCGCGCACCGAGACCATCAATGCCGAGGGCGCCTTCATCACCCCCGGCTTCAACGACAACCACGTGCATTTCGAGGCCACCGGCCGGCTCCTCTTCGGCCTGAACCTGCTCGACGTCTCGGACGAAGCCAGCTTCCGCTCGCGCATTGCCGAGGTGCACGACCGCTATCCCGACGGAACGTGGATCACGGGCGGTGACTGGTCCGCCTACGAGGAGTGGAACGCGAACGATGTGGCCCGGGCCGGACGCCAGGTGGATCCGGACGATCCCTACGGCAACCTGTTCACGCCCCATCGCAGCATGGTAGACGACATCACAGGCGTTCGCCCCGTGCTCGTCCGCCGGTTCGACCGCAAGGTCTATTTCGCCAACGGAGCCGCGCTGGCCATTGCAGGTATTGACCGCCGCTCGCCCGACCCCGACGGCATCCGCGTCGACCGCCGTGAAGACGGTACCCCGACCGGTGTGCTTTACAACCCCGTGGCGCAGGACGTCGCATCTACCCTGCTTGTACGCGACAATGTCATCCGGCTCTTTGGTCCGCTCATTGACGCACCGACGCGCGCGCAGCGCACGGAAGAAACCCGCCGGGCCTGGGCGCAGATGGCGCGTGTCGGCATGACCAGTTACTCGGATGTCACCAGCAGTCCTGTTTACGTGGACATTTACCGCGAGCTGCGCGAGAAGGGCGAAATGACGGCCCGCGTGCGGTACCGTCCGCCTCTCGACCGCTGGCAGTCCATGGCTGATCTCGGCATTCGCATAGGCTTCGGCGACGAGTGGATCCGTTTTGGCGCGGTCAAAGCCTGGATTGATGGCATCATGGGAAACAGCAGCGCGCGATTCTATGAACCGTACACGCATAACCCGTCGAGTCGGGGCATCTGGCGCGACATCATGTTTCCGTTCGAGCGCTCACCCGACGACCCCGAAGAAATGCAGAGCCGGCTCGAACGCCTTGCGCTCGAGGCCGATGCCAACGGAATCCAACTCACAGTGCATGCCATCGGGGATGAAGCCAATGGCTACCTGCTCGACATGCTCGAGCGGATCACGGCCAAAAACGGTTCCTGGGACCGCCGCTTCCGCCTCGTACACGCCCAGGTCATGCAACCGGAGGACATTGCGCGGGCCGGTCGGCTCAACGTGGTGCCCGAGGTGCAACCGTTCCATGCATCGGACGACATGCGTTGGATGGAAGAGCGCATTGGGCATGAGCGCTCGCGGGGCGCGTACGCCTTCCGAAGCATGCTCAATGCAGGCATGGTGCTCAGTTTCGGGTCGGACTCTCCGGGCACGAACGCATCGCGCTATTTCCTGAATCCCATGCTGGGCATCTACGCCGCAGTGACGCGGAAAACGCTCAGCGGCGAACCCGTCGAGGGGTGGTTTCCGGAGGAACGCATTTCAGCGGAGGAGGCCATCCACGCCTACACGATGGGAACGGCCTACGCCGCGTTCGAGGAGGACCTCAAGGGATCCATCGAAGTGGGCAAACTTGCCGATTTTGTCGTACTCTCAGACAATCTGATCGAGATGGATCCGGATGGCATCAAGGATGTCACCGTACTACGCACGGTCGTCGGAGGCCGCACCGTCTGGCTCGAGCGTTGACCCTACGGCAGCAGCCACCCATCACTGCCGGAATCCACACCACTTTTCACCGACCGTATACTGAAACATACCATGATTACTGCCTGGGCCGCCCAAGAAGCCGGAGGACCTCTCACACCGTTTGAATACGATCCCGGTCCCCTGGGAACGCATGACGTCGAACTCGATGTGCTCTACTGTGGTATTTGCCACAGCGATCTGAGTGTCGTAAACAATGAATGGGGTTTTACACAATACCCTGTTGTCGGCGGCCATGAAGTCGTAGGGCGCGTGCGCGAGACCGGCGTCGAGGTCACGCACCTTTCCAAAGGACAGACGGTCGGTCTTGGCTGGCACGCTGGCTACTGCAATACGTGTCTGTCCTGCCAGTCGGGCGACCACAACCTGTGCCAGACAGCCCAAGCCACCATCATTGGCCATCATGGCGGATTCGCCGACCGTGTCCGCGCACAGGCCGCGAGCGTGTTTCCCATTCCAGACGGCCTCAATCCGCTCAAGATGGGTCCCATGTTCTGTGGCGGTATCACCGTCTTCAACCCCCTGGTGCAGTACAACATTTCGCCGCTCGCCCGCACCGCCGTCGTCGGCATTGGCGGCCTTGGCCACCTGGCCCTCCAGTTTCTGAATGCCTGGGGATGCCACGTTACGGCATTTACGTCGACGCCTGAAAAGGAGGAAGAAGCGCTCCGCCTCGGCGCCCATGCCACGCTCAATTCGCGCGACGAGAAGGCCCTCGAACGCGCGGCCGGGCAGTTCGACCTGATTATTTCAACAGTGAATGTCACGCTCGACTGGAATGCCTACATAGGAACGCTCGCTCCGAAGGGCCGCCTGCACATGGTGGGCGCGGCGCTCGAGCCCATGGACGTGGCCACTTTCGGCCTCATCGGCGCGCAGCGCACCATCTCGGGTTCACCCGTCGGTAGCCCGGCCACCATCCGCCGCATGCTGGATTTCGCCGAGCGGCATGACATTGCGCCTGTCGTTGAAACGTTCGACATGAAGGACATCAACGTCGCTTTTGACCACCTCAAATCGGGCGATGCCCGCTACCGGATTGTGCTCAGGAACTGACCCGTAATACCATGACCCGTCTCCCGCTGTCCGTGACCGTGCTGACCCTGGCCATGCTGGTCGCCGCGTGCCAGCCAACAGGAATGGAGCCACCCGCTGCATTCCCCGGCCCACCCCTTCCCACAGGCGCTGAAACCGGACCCTCGGTCACCGTCCCGGAACTGGAAGTCCGCCGCAGCGCCCTCATGGAAGCCCTGCCCGACGCCCTGGTCCTGCTTCCTGCAGAGCCCTCGGCCAAGACCATGGAGCAGCCTGGCTGGATACAGCATCCGTCCTTTTTCTACTTCACGGGACTGCTCGAGGGAACGAACGCTGTTCTTCTGGTAGATGCGCCGCGCAGTGAGTCCGTGCTCTTTGTCGGACCCGTGCCCAGCGCCTTCGGCGCGCCGGCATCGGACGTGGCCCTGCCGGCCGATGCCTCACTCGCAGGCAGGACAGGCGTGGACCGCGTCCTCCCCTGGGACGAGTTCGTACCATACGTCACGCAGCGCCTCACGGCCGGCGCCACGCTCCACCTCGATGCCGCCCGGCGACCCGTGCCTTCAGGCTCCCCGCCCGGCATGCCCCCACTCACCGATGCAGCCAACATCTGGCGCCACGCGGTCGAGACGGCCTTTCCTGGCGCCGAGATCCACAGCGCTGCCGACGCCATTGCCGCACTGCGATGGAAAAAGTCTCCCCACGAGCAGGAACAGATCCGCCGCAATGCCATCTATTCGGCGCGTGCGCTCATGGCTGGCATGCGGGCCGTTCGCGCCGGCCTCCCCGAACGCCACGCTGAAGCCGCCGTCGTCGCCGCCTGCCTGGAGGCCGGCGCGAACGGCCCGTCCTTCTGGCCCTGGATGCAGTCCGGTCCCAATGCCCATTTTGGACGCCTCGCAAACTCATTCCACGTATATGACAACCTCAACCGCACCATGCAGGCCGGAGAACTGCTGCGCGCCGACGTCGGCTGCATGGCCGGCGGGTACGGCGGCGACGTGGGACGGACCGTACCGGTATCGGGCCGCTTCGAGGGAGAACAGGCCTTCATCTGGGACCGGCTCGTGGAAGCCTACCATACCGGGATCCATGCCATGGCCGACGGTGTGCCATTGGATGCGGTCCGCGCCGCATCCACAGGATATCTGGAAGAGGCGATAACGAGCGGTCGGTTCACGACCCCGACCGAAGGTGACATCCTGCGTGCCATGGCGTCGGACATCAACTGGCATATCCACAGCATTGGCGTTGAGAGCGCTGAGCCGAATACCGATGTGCTGGTCGACGGCACGGTCATTGCCTACGAGCCCATGTTCGTCTGGGGAGACCATGCCTATTATCTGGAAGACATGATCCTGGTTACCGGCGCCAGAGCAGACGTACTGACCGCCCACGTGCCGGCAACCGCCGCTGAAATGGCGGCCTTTCTGAATCCATGAAAACCTGTTCCTCGCACATTTCTGGCTGCTGCGCCTTGTTTTGGGCCCTCATTCTGTTCGTCGCCGCCGGGTGCGCCGATCCGGAACAACCGAACTCGTCCAACGACCGCGCGAACCGGGAGGAAGCGCGTGCTCCTGCAGCTGCCGTATCCAATCCGGCCGCGGCGTATGAACAGATGGAAAGTACGCTGCTTGCCGCGCACGAAATCCGGTTTTCCTATCACATTACGTCGGAAGGCGTCTTTCCCGCCAATCTGCGGGGAGACGTGCGTATTTCGTCCGAAGGGCACGCGGAAATGACGGGGAGCGGCACGTTCGGTCGCGACTCCGTCCGCGTCATGCTCCTATCGGACGGCACGTCCATGGAGTTCGGCCGCAACCGGGATACGCTGGAACTGCTCACACCGACCCACCTCAACGACGCGCTCATTGTCGGCCTCACGCGTATGGGGCTTCTCCATAACCTGGCCCGCCTCGTGGCAGGTGCTCCTCCGGACCGGGCCGAGGAGGGCGTTCGTGACTGGGTGCAAGTCGGCGCATTCAGCGCCGATCCCGCCGGAGTGGCCTTCGATATAACCGTGGCCGGTGAGCCGGCCGGCGCCGCCAAGATTAGCCTCTCCGCCGACGGCCTGCCCACGGTTCGCCGCCAGTTGGTATCTTTCCCGGAAGGACAAATGCGTGTTACTGAGCGTTATTCGAATTTCTCGGTCCGATGAGCACGACCCTCAAATTCAAACTCCCGGATCTCCACGCCGGTTTAACGGAGGTCAGAGGTGCCGCCTGGTTCGAGGATGAATTCCTGGTGCTCGAAATTGAAACCGCCCTGATGGGAGAGTTCAGCAAAGAGCACAAGACCGTCAAAATAGAGCCTTCAGCCCTGGCTTCCATCGGCTTCGAGCGGCATATGCTACGTGATCGGATCATACTGAGACCGAAAAAACGGGACCTGCTCGATGCCGTTCCCGGCAATCATCTCGGTGAACTTGTCCTCAGGACCAAACGAAAAGACCGCTCCCATGCAGAGGAGTTCGTCGTAGAGCTCCGCGCCAGACAACGTGCACCCAAAGAATCGGACCCGTCATGAAATCACCCTATTCCACACACGTTCTCGCTATAACACTTCTGCTCCTGTTGGTCGCCGGCTGTGGCGGCCAGGATACATCCAATGCGCCCGATGACGCTGATGAAACCGCGTCCAACGCCCAGCTCGTGATTGAGGAATGGACCGTCGAATGGGAAAATTCCCGACCCCGCGACCCGTACGTGGCTCCTGACGGCCGCGTCTGGTTCTGCGGTCAGCGCGACGGATACCTGGCCGTACTCGACCCGGAAACAGGCGAGACAACCCGGTTCGACCTCGGCGAAGGTGCCGGTCCCCACAACCTGATCGTGGATGCGGACGGCATGGTATGGTACGCCGGCAACCGCCGCGCCCATATTGGCAGGCTCGACCCGGCAACAGGCGACGTAACGACATTCGATATGCCGGTACCGGAAGCCCGCGATCCCCACACGCTCGTGTGGGCGCCCGATGGCAACATCTGGTTCACACTGCAGGGATCCAACATGGTGGGCCATTTGAATACGGAAACGGGCGAGGTGGAGCTCATGTCCGCACCGACGGACAGATCCCGGCCTTACGGAATCTGGATGGACTCCCAGGGAACGCCCTGGGTTGCCCTTTTCGGAACGAACAGGATTGCCCACGTGGATACCGAAGCCATGGAACTCGTGGAATTTGAGCTTCCGAATGAGGACGCGCGCCCCCGCCGCCTCGTGGTCACGTCCGATGACCGTGTGTGGGTGGGAGACTATACCCGCGGCTATCTCGGCGCGTACAACCCGGCCGACGGATCCTATGAGGAGTGGGCCATGCCGTCCGCAGAAAAGTCCCGCCCGTACGCGATGGAAGTGGACAGCGAAGACCGCGTCTGGTTCGTTGAGACGGGCGTCCAGCCCAACCTCTTCACCGCGTTCAACACGGCTACGGAGACATTTGAGCACGCCACCCCGGTGCCCAGTGGTGGCGGCACGGTCCGCCACATGTACCGCGACCCGGCGGCCGGTGCCATCTGGTTCGGAACCGATGCAAACACGGTGGGGCGTGCACTGCTCCCGTAAAAATTGTAACAATAATAGTTACATTAAATCCAGGGCTGCCACGGCTGTCCAGAGGCCTGTGCGCCACCAGTTTGTCTGTATGAGCCGCTCTATCATGTACGAGCTGTATCCCGTTGTGCCCAGCGCGCGATGGCAGGGTACGCTCACGAATGCCGTGACCAGCCATGCGGCCATGATGAGCAGCAGCGAGAGCGATTGCACAGCGAACGGCCCCGACATGAGACCATGCTCGAGCAGCACGCCGCGCCAGGCCACGACATGGAACGTCGCCTGGAACAGCATCAGCGGCCCCACAATGTACCCCATGCGCTGCGTGTAGGCAGCATGCCAGAACGCGAAGCCCTCGACGCGTTGCGTCCGGAACGACGGATAGATGATGATCTGCACCAGCCAGATCAATACGGCCATTCCGGCATCGAGCATGGCAGTCAGCATGAGCGTCCTCCGGAAGTATGTTGCATGAGTTCGGACCCCGATATTATGCATCGTCATACACGTGCCACGACACATCGATCCGGTGCGCCGTTGTACATTGGAATTCCGTCACACAGCAGCCATTTTGGATATGACCATGTTCTTGCAGCGAACCCCGGTTTATTTCACACTGCTTCTCGTGGTCGTTCTCGCACCGTCATGCGGTGCTCCCGTCCCGGCTCCCGACTCGAGAAGTGGCTACGTGGACGTCGAGCATGGACGCATTTTCTACGAGATGCATCACGCCGAGGCCCCCGGCACGCCGCTTGTCATGATCCACGGCGGCCCGGGATCCACAAGCTGCTATTTCGGCCTCCTGGACGAACTGATTACCGATCGGCCGGTCATCCGCTATGACCAGCTCGGAACGGGCCTGTCCGACCGGCCGGCCACGACCTCCTATTGGCATCTTGAACACTTCGTATCCGAAATAGACGCCCTTCGCGATGCACTCGACCTCGACGAGGTTCACCTCCTCGGCTCCTCCTGGGGCGGTGCCGTAGCCGCCGAATATGCCCTCACCACCCCGGCGCTCGGCCTCAAGTCGCTCATTCTGGCCGGCCCACTGCTCAGCACGCCCCGCTGGCTGGAAGATGCCACATCCCTCATCGGCGAGCTTCCTGAAGATCTGCAAGCGGTTATCCGGAAGCACGAGGCCGCGGGCACGTTCGACAATCCCGAGTACCTGGCGGCCACGGACTCCTTCTATGCCCGGTTCCTGTATCACCAGCAACCGCCCCGCGACGTGCCCGAATGCGATGGCGTGAGCGGCAATACCGATATGTACGAAGCCATGTGGGGACCGAGCGAGTTCACCGCAACCGGTACGCTGCTCGACTACGACCGGACCGGGGTACTCGATGACATCCGGGTCCCGACCCTTCTGATTGCCGGCGAATTCGACGAAGCCCGCCCCGAAACCATGCATGAATTCGCCGCTCTCATTCCCGATGCCCGCGTCGAGGTTCTGGACGATGCCGGCCATGTCTCCATGGTCGACCAGCCCATAGCATTCGCACATGCCGTAACGCGCTTTCTCGCGCGCATCGAGCCACAGCAGCCGTAGTATCCAAACCAACCACCACAAGCCATGTATCGTTTCCTCCTTGTCACCTGTATGACAGCGACGCTGCTTTCTGTAGATGCGGCCGCCCAGGCCCAGCGCCCCGCTGACGCTCCCAAGCGACCCGTAGCTACCTATTCCATCGTAGCCTATGACTCTGAAACGGGGCAACTCGGCGTGGCCGTCCAGTCCCACTGGTTCTCCGTCGGCCCCATCGTTCCTTTTGTCGAACCCGGTGTGGGCGCGGTCGCGACGCAGTCGTTTGTCGACTCGCGCTATGGCCCGCTCGGTCTTGAACTCATGCGCACGGGACGCACAGCAGAGGAGGCCTTGGCCGCGCTTGTCTCGACCGACACGGGCGAGGCTGTCCGGCAGGTAGCCATGGTCGATGCATCGGGCCGCGTTGCCGCCCATACGGGGAGCCTGGCTGTCCAGGCCGCCGGGCATCACGTGGGAGACGGCTACTCCGTCCAGGCCAACATGATGGAACACGATACCGTCTGGCCGGCCATGGCCAACGCATTCGAAACGACCACAGGCGACCTCGCTGACCGCATGTTGGCCGCTCTCGAAGCGGCGCAGGCCGAGGGCGGGGATATCCGGGGCAAGCAGTCGGCCGCGCTCATTGTGGCCCGGGCCGAGGGCACGGGACTCCCATGGCAGGACCGGCTCTTCGATCTACGCATTGACGACCACCCGGAGCCCATTGCCGAGCTTCGTCGTCTTGTCCGCATGCAACGCGCCTACAATGCCATGAATGCAGGAGATGCCTTTGTCACGGCCGGAGACATGGCCGCCGCGCTTGACGCGTACGACATGGCCATGTCCCTGCTTCCCGATGAGGCCACCAACGGGGAGGCGCCATTCTGGGTCGGCATCACACTGGTCGGCAATGGTGATGTGGACGAAGCCATACCCTACCTCAAACGCGCGCAGGCGCAGGATGAGCGGTGGGCCGAGCTTGTGACCAGGCTTCCCCTGTCACAGCTGCTGCCGGATGACGACGCGCTTATAGAGCGACTCGTACACGAAATGACCACCAGATAATACCCGAGCCCATGTCTGACGACAATCCCATGTTGACCCGACGCAAGGAAAGCCCGGCCGGCGCAGGCCACTGGCATATCACCGAGCTCTATCCCCACACCATACGCGTACGGATAGGCGACGTGGTTGTCGCCGAGACAGATGCCGCCCTCATTCTGAAAGAAGTAGGGCGAACGGTCTATAACCCGTCTTTTTACATTCCCGTGCGCGACACGCGGATGGAACTCGTCGAAAAAGAGGATGGATTCACGACAGCCTGTCCCATCAAAGGGGAAGCCACCTACTTCCACTACGCAGGAAACGGTGAGAGGATTGAATGGGCAGCGTGGGCATACGAGGATCCGCTTCCGTATTCCGACATGTTGAGAGGGCACGTTGGATTTGACCAGCGGTGGGCTACCCTCGAGATCGTGGCGCGAAAGGCATAATGGTTGATCTGGAACGGGTCCTCGCGGAAGCTCGTCCCGTACTGGCCCCCGACACGCGCGTCCACGAAACGGGCATACCCTGGAAAGATCCCATTGTGCAAAACTTTCTATTGCCGACACGGAGTACGGTTTGGTATTATGAAATCATAACCAACCCACTACTTTCATGTCTGCCATAAGGTTTACAGGGTTATTCCTGTTCGCGTCCACCCTGCTGATGCTTGTTCCATCCTCCGCCACCGCCCAGGGCGTCACGACGGCTGCCCTGAGTGGCCTTGTATCGGATGCCAGCGGTACCACGCTTCCCGGTGCCAACGTATCGGCTGTCCATGTGCCGAGTGGCACGACGTATGGGACGGCTGCGCGCACGTCGGGCACGTTCAACATCCCCAACATGCGCGTGGGTGGCCCCTACACCATCACCGTCTCGTTTGTTGGGTACCGAACGCGCGAAATCCGGGACGTCTATCTCAACCTCGCGCAGGATCTGCAGCTGAACATCACGCTGGAAGAAGAGGTATTGGAGGGGCAGGAAATTGTTGTCGTGGCCGATAACAACGCGGTCATGGACGGCAATCGACAGGGCGCCACAACCGTCGTATCTCCCGAACAGGTCGCCCTCATGCCGACCATCAAGCGTTCGACACGGGATCTGACGCGGCTCGACCCTCGTAGCGACGGCAACCTCAGCTTCGGTGGCAAGAACTGGCTTTTCAACAACATCTCGCTCGATGGATCCTATTTCAACAATCCGTTCGGCCTCGATGCCCCGGAGCCGGGTGGCCAGTCCAATGCGCAACCCGTTCCGTTCGATGCCATTGAGCAGGTCCAGGTATCCGTAGCACCGTTCGACGTCCGGGAAGGCGGATTCACAGGCGTTGGTATCAACCAGGTCACCAAGAGCGGTACCAATGAATTCAAAGGAAGCGCATATCTGTTCACGCGCAATGAGGACTTCGTGGGAAATAAAGTCAACAAGGACAAGGTATTCGAAAATCCAGACCTGTCGTTCGCCCAGTACGGGGCATCGGTGGGTGGTCCCATCATCAAGAACAAGCTGTTCTTTTTCGTGAACGGGGAAATAGAGCGCCGGGAAGATCCCGGTACCAATTTCCGGGCCCGGGAAGGCGCACTCGGTGCCGGGGAATCACGGGTGGAAGCCAGCGTCATGCAGGCCATCAGTGACCGCATGCGCAACGTGTATGGTTATGACACGGGTGCTTTCCAGGACTACAAGCACGACACGGACAACGAGAAGCTGCTCGCCAAACTGAACTGGAACATCAATGACCGTCATACGGCCTCGCTCCGGTACAATTATATGGATGCATCGCGTGAGCAGGGTCCCCACCCCTTCGTGCTCTCGTTTGCGGGAACCGGGCGGGGTCCGAACGAGAGCAGTCTGCCGTTCGAAAACTCGGGGTACCGGATTACGAACAACCTACACTCGGTGGCTTTTGAACTGAACAGCCGCTCGACCAGTTGGGCAAACCGTTTCTTTGCCAGTTACAACCGGTTCAGGGATCATCGCGAACCGTTCTCGACCGATTTCCCTACGATCGAATTGGCTGAAGGAGGCGTGACTTACACGACGATCGGACACGAGCCCTTCTCCATCCACAACATCCTGGACCAGGACGTGTGGCAGTTCACCAACAACTTCAGCTACTTCCGCGAACGGCACGTCTATACCGTGGGCGCCACCTTCGAGTCGTTCAGCTTCTTCAACTCCTTCAATATTTTCCGGCACGGGCTGTTCGGCCTGCCTTTTGCCCAGACGACCCTGTTCTCGCTCGATCAGTTCTTCGACGTGACGGATCCGAACAGCCCCAACTTCATCGACTTCAACAGCATGGTGGGCAGCGGCCCGTTCAAGGGTGAAGAGATTGATCTGGGGCAACTGTCCGTATACGCCCAGGATGAGTTCATTGTCAACAGTAAACTCAATCTGAGCTATGGCCTGCGGGTTGATATCCCCATGTACTTCACCGATCCCGTGGCCAACCCGTTCTCTACAGGGTTGAGCCTGCTCGATGAGGATGATCGGCCCGAGACCATTGACCAGGCGGATCTGGCGGGTGCCACGCCCCTGTTTTCACCCCGCATCGGATTCAATTATGATGTTTTCGGCGACCGGTCCCTCCAACTGCGGGGCGGCACAGGTATTTTCACGGGCCGGATTCCATTCGTATGGGTAGGCAATGTGATTTCGAATCCAGGGTTCAACCCGAACCTTTTCCCGGCGTCCAACGACCTGATAGTGACGCGCGAGGGCGAAAGCACCGATCCGACGAGCCTTACGGGCGGCCGCGAGGAGGACTCTGTCCTGCAACAGTCCTTTGACCTTAATGCCATGACCGATGACTTCAAATGGCCGCAGGTCTGGACGGTCAACCTCGGTGCGGACGGTTGGCTACCGCACGATGTCCTTGGCTCCATCGAGTTCATCTACAGCAAGGACATCAACTCCATCTTCGTACGGAACGCCGACCTCAAGGCACCGTCCCGGTTCCTTGCGGACGGCCGGCCCTACTACGGCGGCTTCGGTTTCAATGAGCTCAACGAGGCCTTCCCGTTCGAGGGTGCCGGCGTGTACGTCATTGACAACGACACGAAAGGGTACAACTACTCGGTCACAGGTACGCTGCGCAAGCAATTCCTGGACAATATCAACACGAGCCTGGCCTACACTTTCCTCAAGGCCAAAAACCTGTTCAAGTCGACGGAAATTGCGTCCGTCCTGTTCTCGGAAAGCCCAATCCAGGGAGATCCCAATCGCCCTGAACTGGCCAATTCGGAATTCGGAAACAGACATCGCATTGTTGGCAACGCCACCTACACCCACGACTGGTCCAACGGCTTCCAGACCCATTTCGGTGTATTTCTGGAAATTGCGGAAGGAAATACGTTCCTCGGCGGAGGCGGAAACCGGTACTCCTTCACGTACTCGGGTGACGTAAATGGCGACGGCTTCGCTGGCAATGACCTGATTTACATCCCGCGCTCTACGTCAGATCGCAGTGAAATCCGCTTCGATGCAACGGGGGGAATCAGTGCGGAAGCCCAGGCGGCTGCATTTGACGCCTTCATTGAACAGGACGAATACCTCCGCGAAAACCGGGGTGAGATCGCCGAGCGGTTTGGTGCCATCAATCCGTGGTACAGCAATGTGGATGTGCGTGTCATGCAGGACTTCGTCTTCAACCGCAGTGGAAAGGAACAGCGCGTCCAGGTCAGCCTTGACATCCTGAACGTGGGCAATTTCCTGAACAGCGAATGGGGTGTCCGAAAAGTCGCCGACCCCCGTGCCACATCCCCGCTTGAACTGTCACGTTTTGACGACGACGGCGAACCGGTATTCACGTTCAGCGGCGCGCGTAAAACGTTCGTGGATGACGTGAGCCTGTTGTCCCGCTGGCAGATGCAACTCGGTGTCCGCTACATCTTCTGATCATACGCCCATTGACTGCTCGTTCCACGATCGCCTGGAGCACCATGCGGTTCGTGAGGACGTCGTCCTTCTTGTCGTACAGGATGGGAGAGGGTGATGCGGACATCACCCTCCGGGCAGATCAGGTTCTGACTGTCAACGGGACTCTATAAGTGTGTTGAAGAACCAGCATACGGGTGTGTGACGGGTTTTCAAGGGACTTCTACAGGTCCTGCTCCTGCTTGCGAAGCAGGAAGAGCCCTTCGCCCCGGCTTGTGACCGGAATGATGCCGCTTTCAAAATAGGGATAGCTGCTCCATGCGCCGCCGAAGCCCGGCTCGTCCACGCCGAATGGGACGGTATCGAAGTAGCCGATTTCAACGGGATTCAGAGGATCTGAAATGTCCAGGACGCGCAGTCCTGCCTGGTAATTCGCCTGGTACATCAGGTTGCCCTTGATGTAGAGATTATGGTCGCTTGCCGCTACGTCCGATGTGTACTCGGACACGAGCAGTGGATCGTCCAGATCGGCTACGTCCCATATGAGCGTACGCGTTCCCTCAACGAGGTTGTTGAGTTCATCGAGCTCGTCGTTCATGTAGAAGTAGCGATGATCGTCCGTCAGCCATCCCTGGTGCGTGTAGGCCAGGAGCGGATATTTCGTATTCACGATCGTGACAGGGCTCTGCTTGTCCGTGACGTCCGCAATCACAAACGACGATCCATTCGAGTTGAAGCAGATTTCGCGTCCCTGGTAGTCGGCATCGGGTCCCCGGTAGACAACGCACTGGGAATCGTGGGTGCCTCCGGTCTCGGTGGCTGAAAAACAACCGGCAAAAACCGGGTTGGCTGGGTCGGAGAGGTCCAGCATGTGGAGCTGCCCCTGGCAGGTCTCTCCGCCGCTGCGGTTGCCGACAGCATACCCGAAGCCGGACTCTTCGTTAATCACGAAATTATGCGTCGAGGCCACACCACCGTACCAGTTGGTTTCCATGAACGTGACGGGCATGTCCTCCGGCTTCACGTCGCGCAGCTGACGCAGGTCGAAAACCTGGACGCCGTGGTGCTCTGCACCGTCCGCCACGACGTAGGCATGATCCCGATACACCTTTACGTCGCGCCACCCACTGCCGGGCGAGGTGGCTGTCTTCGGAAGCTCACCCACGTAGACCGGATTGTTGGGATTGGAGATATCCACGAAAGCCACGCCCTCGGTTCGCCCCGCGAGCACCCATTCCTTTCCGGTCACATTATCGGTCCACCCCCAGATATCCGTCATGCCAACCCCGCGCTGCGAGGCCAGGTCCTTGATGGGAAGAAACGCCACAAGATCCACACCTTCACACGCGAAAGCGCCCGCTCCGCCGTCTTCACAACGGACGTCACGGCCCGTTACCGCCTCAAAATGTCCTACTTCGCTGTCCAGGATATCTGTTGCCACCCAGCGACCAGACGCGGCGCTGCGCTCAAAAACAGTTGAAATGCCGGCTTCAAAATCCGCTGTGGGAGACCCGATAACGGCCACATCACCCGCCAGTGCAAGACCCACACCGAATCCCGGAGACTGGCGCTCACCGGGCGCCTCGATCATCCTGAAGTCAGGCTCGGCCGAAAAACGCGTTGCAAAGACAACGCCGCGCCGCGTACCGACCAGAACGTCAGTATCGGACACCGCCAGGGAAGCTCCGAATCCGGCCATGCGGAAACCCTCTGTTTCAGGGGCCGACGCTCGCGCCATTTCGACCCAGTTATTGTAGCCATCGTACACGAAGACCCCACCGCCCCCGGCCAGAAGCGGAGCACCCGCGATAAGATGCGCCTGGTGCATGGCCAGACTCGTACCCAGGCCCGCAGGGCCCGGTGCGCCGTCAGGCGTCATGCGCGCCTCCAGTACAGCCGATCCATCGGCCGCCACACGGTAGGCATAAACGGCGCCCGAACGCTCGTCGGCACCCGGTGCTCCCACGACGAGGATGTCGCCGCGGGCCGCCACGGAAAACCCGAAGCCGTCGCCCGGCACCGCATCATCCGGGCGCAGTATGGACGACTCGCGCCACGAGCCATCGGCACCGGGCACGAAGACGTGCACCTGCCCGTCATTTTTCTCTGCGTTGAATGCATTCACCGCAGCAAATGCCGGCGAAAGCGCCACATTCTGCGTCCGAGATCCGGCGCGTGCAAACGCGCCGCCGAACTCGGCCCCCTCCGGCAACGTGGAGGGGCGCAGTGCAGCCACAGCAGTCCAGTTCCCGGCCGCATCCAGACCATACACATGCACTACCGACAGCCCGGGGGCGCCGATCAACAGTGTTTCTCCTTCCAGGGCCATGGTGCGCCCAAAATCATCGCCAATAGTCCCGTCAGGCGCCATAATGCGGGCCGTATTTGTCCACGATCCATCCTCGCCCAGCCGGAATTCATATACCGATCCGGCTGGCTCATCGCCGCGCGGCCACCCCATGGGCGCGGATCCTACGAAAATGCGCGTACCATCGGTCACAGACACGCCGCCAAACCCAAGGCCTGTTGCCTGTGCCGCCGCTGGCGTAGCTTGACGAAGCGTCATGGGTAACAACAAGAGTGCACTCATCAACAGGAGCAGGGACGTTCTATGCATGGCAGAAAAAGAAAGGTGGTTTCGGGAAATGGAGTCGAACATACCCTGTCCGGTCGGTTCCGGTTCTCCGGCCATGGACGAATTCACTGGTGGGCTCCGCGTGGCGCGCTGTATGCCTCCCTCTTGCTGGTATTCGGGGCCACGGGACTTGGCTCGATCAGCGCATCCGGGTCGCCCCAGACGCAGGCGCAGAACCGGTTCTCGGCGGGTGTGGAGACAGATGCCCTGCCGCTGGCAACAGGTGGTTACCTCGCCGCAGCCTGGATGGGCACACCCCGCGTCCAGGTCCGCGCACTCGCCGCGCGCGTCCACATTCCGGACCTGGCCCGCCCCGACGCCTTTGACCGGCAGGAAATTGACGCTGTGGCCGTCCTGATTGACGTGCATCCACTCGGCGCCTCGTCCCCGTGGTGGGTGGCCGGTGGTCTCGTGCATTGGGACGGGCGCATTCGCGATGCATCTACCCGGATTTCTTCGGACTATGACGTCTGGCTCGTCAACGGCAGTGCCGGCTGGCATCGGGACGTGTGGAAGAACCTGTACGTCCGGCCCTGGGCCGGTCTCAGCCTGCGCGCAGGAGGCGATCGCGACATCCGCGTCGGCAATGCCACATACGATCCCCGCCTCCTGAATCCTGAACTCTCCGTGAAGATGGGTTGGCGGTTCACGCGGGAATAGCGTAGGTTTGGCCGGCAAACCAAACAGAAGACGCCATGGAAGCCGCGCATCCACCGAAAAAAACGGGGCGGATAAATCGCATTCTCGAACACATCGAGACGATCGGTAATAAACTTCCCGATCCCAGTATGCTCTTCCTGATCTCACTCGTCATTGTATGGGTGCTGTCGGCGCTTATGGCCCCCATGAGTTTTTCCGATATCGACCCGCGGTCGGGAGATCCGCTCGTGATCAACAACCTGCTCACCGGCTCGGCCATAGCAACGTTCCTCTCCAGCATGGTGACCATCTTCACGAGCTTCGCGCCGCTCGGCGTTGTACTCGTGGCCATGCTCGGCGTGGGAGTGGCCGACGAAGCAGGCTACTTCAACACGAGCATCAAGCTGCTGCTACGCGTCACGCCGTCCATGCTGCTCACGCCCGCCGTGGTTCTCGTTGGCCTCATCAGCCACAGCGCAATCGATGCCGGCTACGTCCTCGTCATCCCGCTTGGGGGCATCATTTTCCACGCGGCCGGCCGTCATCCGCTGGCGGGTATCGCAGCCGCGTTCGCCGGCGTGTCGGGCGGCTTCAGCGCCAACCCCCTGCCCGGCGCACTCGATCCTCTCCTGCAGGGATTCACGCAGCCGGCCGCCCAACTCATTGACCCTTCCATCCTGGTCAATCCGCTCAACAACTACTTCTTCACGGCCACTTCGAGCCTGTTGATTGTTACCCTCGGCTGGCTCATTACCGACCGGATTGTCGAGCCGCGACTGAACAGGAATACTCCGATAGATGCGGACGCCGAGACAGCCGAAGACATGGACGCCATTGGCCCGCGTGAAAAGAAGGCCTTTCTGTGGGCGAATATGACCATGCTGGCCGGACTCGCATTTCTCATCCTGACACTGCTGCCGGCCAATTCACCCATGCGCGATGCGTCGGGATCGCTGAATTCGTTCTCCGCGCCCATCATGCAGTCGATCGTGCCGCTCATTTTCCTGCTCTTCCTGCTGCCGGGTGTCGTCTATGGATTTGTTGCCAAGGTCTTCACGTCCTCCAAGGACATGGTAGATGCCATGACAAAGGCCATGCAGGGGATGTCCTATTACATTGTCATGGCGTTTTTCTGCTCGCTCTTTGTGTACGCTTTCGGGCAGTCGAATATCGGGGCGCTGCTCGCGCTCAAGGGGGCATCCGTACTGCAGGCACTCGCCCTTCCCGGCTCGGTCACCATGTTCGGCATCATTTTCCTTGCCGGGTTCGTGAACCTGTTTGTTGGCTCGGCATCGGCCAAATGGGCGCTCCTGGCGCCGATCTTCGTGCCCATGCTCATGCAGGTTGGTATTTCGCCGGACCTCACGCAGGCCGCCTACCGGATCGGCGACTCGTCGACGAACATCATTACGCCGCTCATGCCGTATTTCCCCCTTGTTGTGGTTTACTGTCAGCGGTACGTCAAAAAAACGGGCATCGGAACGCTCACCTCCATCATGATTCCGTTTTCCATTGTATTCATTGTGGTCTGGACGGCCTTTCTGATCCTGTACTGGACAATAGGGTTGCCGCTTGGATTCGGGGCATCGTACGTGTATCCGGCTGGATGAACGGCTTCAACGGCCTTTCAGGGCGCCCGGACAGGGCCTGCAAATCCAAAAAAAACGTGAACAATGGCCTGGCCGGGATCTGATTGCCACCAACAAGGTTTCCCGCTCTCATCCCTACCCCATTGAGATATACAATATCATGTTCAAGAACCTGTCAGTCTACGCTCTGTTTTTTGCCGCGCTTCTCGTTACCGGTTGTGGTGGCGGTGGTGAGCAGGCGGAATCTGCCGCCCCGGCACAGGAAGAAGCTGTAGCCGTGGAGGGCATTGTCGTCGAAGCCAATGACCAGCTCCAGTTCAGTATCAATGAGTTCACCGTAGCCGCGGGTGAAGAAGTCACCGTCACGCTGCACAACGTGGGTACCCTTCCAAAGGAAACGTTCGGCCACAACTTCGTGATTCTGACGGCCGGTACCGACCTTGAGGCGTTCGCCACCGCGGCCATGGGCAATGCGGACAATGAATACCTTCCGACCGACCTCTCGAGTGTGATTGCCCATACGTCGCTCCTTGGACCGGACGAAACGGACACCATTACGTTCACCGCTCCCACCGAACCCGGCCAGTATGAGTACCTGTGTACCTTCCCGGGTCACTACGGCACCATGCGCGGCGTCATGATCGTGGAATAATCCCGACACGCAACGGCGCCCTTCGAGCGTCGTTGTCATGGATTCATGCAAAGAAGGGGGCGTCCGTTCGGACGCCCCCTTCTTTTGTTCGGGAACAGGCATCTGCCACGACCGAATGTCGTGTCAAGATCGTGTGGACGTTGGAATGAACGGAATCTGAGCACCGTCTAACGATTACATAATACATTCATTTCTACGTTTTGAGCGTTTTTGCTCCTGCACTTCAATCCAATTCACGTTCATGATGCCATTATTGCGCCTGTGCGGAACGGCCGTATTCGCCGTCGTTCTTCTTGCCGGATGCGGCTCCGACTCGAAATCAACATCCGGCGCGGGTGGTGCTCCCCCACGGGCCCAGGGAGGACCGCAGCCGACCGCTGTTGAGGTAGTACAGGCACGTGTGGGTTCGTTGCCACTTCAGGAGCGCATGTCGGGCATTGTACGTGCCGACAACCAGGTCACCGTTTTTTCGGAAATATCGGCGCCGGTCGAGCGGGTTGCCGTTCGGAATGGCGATCGGGTTAAGCGCGGCGATGCACTCGTTTATCTGCGCGATCAGCAGTTCCAGGATCAACTTCGCCAGGCCGAAGCCCAACTGCAGATCAACGAGGCCGATGCGGGACGAACCCAAGCGGCTCTCAATGAAGCAAATGCCTCCTACAAACGCGTCCAGGAACTGGTGTCCAAAGGACTGCAGAGCCAGCAACAACTTGAAATGGCTGAATCGAATCGTGCCTCTGCACAGGCCGCCCACGAGCAGGCTCAGGCGCGTATAGCGCAAGCCGAGGCGACAGTGCAGGAGCGCCGGGAAGCCTTACGACGTACGATTGTAAGGGCCCCATTCGGAGGGCTGGTCGGCCAGAGGGGCGTCGAACCCGGGATGCGGATCGATCCATCCACTCCCCTCTTCATGATCGGCGATTTTGAAACGGTCAGAGTTGAAGTCTCGGTTATAGATAACATGATGGGCAACATAGAGCCGGGCCAAACCGCCATGATCATCATGGAGAACAGACCCGATACGGTCATCGCGGCACAGGTCTCCCGGATCTCCCCGTTTCTGGAAGCGGGCAGTTTCAGCGCAGCCGCTGAAATTGACGTGCCAAATCCGGGCGGCGTTCTCCGGCCGGGCATGTTTGTGGCGGTCGATGTGGCCTACGGCGAAAGCGAGCAGGCGACACTCGTGCCGGAAAGCGCGCTCTTCGAGCATCCGACGTCGGGCAAAATGGGTGTTTACATTGCCCCATCCCTGGCGCAGGAAACGCCCGTACGAGAGCCTGATGAGTATGAATCGGACAACCCGCCACCACTCACCGAGCCTACTCCCGTGAGCTTCATACCAGTCGACATTCTTGCCCGGGGCCGTGGTGTAGCTGGTGTGAGCGGCATATCGCTCGGCGATTGGGTGGTTACCATTGGCCAGGATATGCTTGCGATCCGAACCGGGTCCGATCTGGTGGCACGAGCGCGTCCGGTCACGTGGCCGAGGGTCGCATTACTCCAGGATATGCAGGACCAGGATCTGCTCATCGAGTTCATGGAAAAGCAGCAGCGCATGGCCGACAGCATTGCCTCGGAACGTGACCGCGAGGCATCATCTTCGTCATCCTCTTCTTCCACCGCACAGTAACAGATACCCATGGGAAGCCTGACAAATCTGTCCATCCGCCGTCCCGTTGCGACGGCCATGTTCTATCTGGTCGTTATTACGGTGGGAGCTGCGGGCTTCACGTATCTGCCGGTTGACCTGCTTCCTCCCATCGAGGTATCGCGCCTGACCGTCTGGGCATCCTATCCGAATGTGGGCCCGGAAGAAATCGAGCAGATTGTGACGGACCCCATTGAAAACGCCATTGCTGGCGTCCCGAATGTTGAACGCGTCACGTCCCGCTCGTCCGAGGGCTCGGCCTGGGTCACCCTTGAATTCGTGCAGGGCACGAATACGGACGAGGCCGCCAACGACATCCGGGGTGCGCTCGACCGTATCCGGGACAACCTGCCACCGGAGGTGCCGCCTCCCGGTATATGGAAATTCGACCCCAATAATATCTCCGTGGTTACGCTGGCCGTCGAGTCCACGATGCCGCTCGATCAAGTGACGCAGGCCATTGAGCGCGAATATTCGCAGCGATTCGAGCAGATTCCGGGCGTGGGCACGATTGAACTTCGTGGAGGCGTTCAGCGGGAAATCAGGATCGAACTTGAGCGGGACAGGCTTCTGGCAACGGGGCTCACGCCAGCCGATATCCAGCAGGCGCTGACCAGTCAGAACGTCAAGTTGCCGGGCGGCAACGTGAAGGAAGGCGTAAAAGATCTCTATGTCCGCTCAACAGGTGAATTCACGTCCGTCGACCAGATTGCAAGTACCGTCATCCGCTACGTCGGAGAGCGGCCGGTCCGCGTCCGGGATGTAGCCAATGTGGTCGACGGGTTTTCGGACATTGATCGCATGTCGGAGCTCAATGGCATCCCCGTGCTTCGGCTTGACATCCAGAAGCAGAGTGGCGCCAATACGGTCGAGGTGGCGGACAATGTGATGAAGGAAATCCAGCGCATCCACGCCGAGCAGAAAGAAATGCGCTTCCACGTGATCAGTGACCAGAGCACATTCATCCGCCAGAGCATTGACAACGTCCAGAATTCGGCATTCTGGGGCGGCCTGCTGGCTATTTTTGTTCTCTATCTCTTCCTGCGCAACGGTTCGTCCACGTTCATCATTGCACTGGCCATTCCTATTTCGGTGATTGCCACCTTTGGCCTCATGTTCTTTGGTGGGATGACACTCAACCAGATGACCTTCGGTGGACTCGCCCTTGGGATAGGGCTCATGGTGGACAACGCCATCGTGGTGCTTGAGAATATTGTAAGGCATCGAGAGGAGCACAAAATGCCGCTACTTGAAGCGGCCCGCACGGGTGCCAGGGAGGTGATTGGCGCCATCGTGGCATCGACGCTGACCACGACGGTTATCTTTGTCCCACTCGTTTTCATGAAAACGACGACGGGTGATCTTTTCCAGGCGCTTGCCATTGTAATCGTGTTCTCACTGGCCGCGTCACTGCTGGTTGCCATGACGCTCGTTCCTGTTCTCGCCTCGCGTTTTCTTACGGCCGGTGACGGATCGGCCAAGCGCGACAAGCGCTCGGCCTTCCAGCGCATGTTCCTTCGCCTTGAAAACTGGTATTCCGGCTCGCTCGGTAGCGTTGTTCGCAGCCGCAAGGTGGTATTTTCCGTTACTCTGGTGCTTGTTGCAGCCAGTTTCCTGGTGCTCCCGACCATTCCTGTGGAATTGGCTCCGCCCACCGATGCCGACGAAATCGACATCAGGCTGGACATGGCGGAGGGCACCAACATTTCGGTCGTCAAAACGTACCTCGATGAGCTTGAACGAAACGTAAAACCACTGCTTCCGATGGGTGAGGTAATGGATGTGGCAACGGAAGTGCGTTGGGGTAATGCATCCATTGAAGTCCGGCTGAAACCGGCTGGAGAGCGTACCATAGATCCGGATGAGCTGGCAGATCACCTGCGCTCCAACCTGGAGGGAACTATTCCGGGAGCCCAGCTTCGCGTCAGTGCGCAATCGGGGCTCTGGATACTGCGACGCCTGTTCAGTTCAGGTGGGGGCACGGAAGCCATCCAGGTAGAAGTGCGTGGTTACAACCTGGACGTGGCCGACAACCTGAGTCGCCAGATCCGTGATCGCCTGGAGCGCGTCGACGGCGTGGCGGGTGTCCGGATGAGCCGCCGGGAAGGACGCCCTGAAGAGAACATGATTTTCGACCGGGAAAAAATTGCCAATCTGGGCCTTACCGTACAGCAGGTAGGTCGCGCGGTACAGACCAGTGTGGGCGGCAGTCGCGCCGGATCGTTTCGCGTCGATGGAGATGAATTTCCCATCATGGTCCGGTTGCGGCCCCAGGATCGCTTGGGTGTGCAGGATCTGGACGATATCGGCGTACGCACGCCTGCCGGAGAGGTCATTCCCGTCTCGGCACTCATCGTGCGGGACCGCTCGAGAGCTCCAACGACCATACAGCGTGTTGACGGGCAGCGCGTGACCTATGTCACCGCCAATCTGGAAGAGGGCGTACCGCTCGGGGAGGCCGTAAAGAAAATCCAGGCGAGTCTTGTCGACATGTCCTTCCCGGATGGCTACACGGCGACCATTGGCGGCGAATATGAAGAGCAGCAGCGCGCGCAGGGAGACTTCCTGTTGGCCATCCTGCTGGCACTGGCTCTCATCTACATGGTGATGGCAGGCCAGTTCGAACGGTTCCTCGATCCCCTGATCGTGATGTTTGCCGTTCCGGTGGCCATCGTGGGTGTCGTGCCGACACTGGTGCTCACCGGAACGAGCCTCAACATGCAGAGCATCATGGGGGTCGTCATGCTGGTGGGCATTGTGGTCAACAATGCCATCGTACTCGTCGACTATATCAACCTGCTCCGGCGAGAGAAAGACATGGAACTGGTGCCGGCCGTTGTCGAAGCAGGGCGCCTGCGCCTGCGCCCCATCCTGATGACAACGATGACCACGATCCTCGGACTGTTCCCGCTCGCGCTCGGCATAGGTGCCGGCGCGGAAATCCAGGCATCGCTTGCACGCGTCGTGATTGGCGGTCTTGCGGCATCTACCCTCGTAACGCTGGTGCTCATTCCAACGGTGTACGTCTACACGCATGAACTGCTGGACCGGGGGCGCGCATGGGTGGCGAGCAGAAAAGCAGCGTCGCAGCAACCGGCACCGGCGGCAGCAACGAGCTGACCGGGCAAATGCGACCGAAAACGGACGCGATCGAAAACGGACGCCAAATCGGGTACCTATGAAAAAGGGGGGCGGGCCTTGCGGCCCGCCCCCCTTTTCGTCATGTCGTAAAACCGATTACCAACGGTTTCCGCCACCGCGGTTTCCACCACCACCACCACCGCCTTCGCGACGCGGGGGACGGTCGTTTGCTTCATTCACGCGGAGTGGGCGTCCATTGACCTCGGAGCCGTCGAGCGCGTCCACAGCGTCGTCAGCAGCTGCATCCTCCTCCATTTCCACGAAACCGAATCCACGGGAACGTCCCGTGTCTCGATCCTGGATGACTTTGGCAGATGCCACCGCACCGTACTGTGCGAACATTTCTTCGAGCTGCTGATCATCAACGCCCCAGGGCAGGTTGCCCACAAAAAGCTTTTTCATATCGGTCCTTGGGGCCTCATGGGCCCTTGTTTATCTTACAGGGTTCGAACATTCCATTGTTCAGCCTCAGGCCTCTTGTGGCATCGGAACGTACCTGCGTCAGACAACAGAAGGAGCCAACTGGGGAGCGCGACGAGCCGCGGGGACTGCGGCGTGGATATGGAAATCTCTGCCAATATACGTACAGCCGACACGAATCACGCAAGGGTACGCTGAATTACTTGTCATTTCGTACTATTCGATCATGAATACACACCACATCCCGGTCCTCGGCCTGGTCCCGATTGCACTTCTCCTGGCCCTTACCACCCCCGCTTCCCGCGCCCAGACCCACCCCCCGGCCGACAGCGCCTGGTCTGCCAGCGCAAGTACCACGATCAATGGTCAGACCGTGGAATACACGCGTGAATTTGGTTTTCAACCGGTCTTTGGCGAGGAAGGGCAGGCGATTGCCGCCCTCCAGTACACGTATTACAGGCGCACGGACGACGGCCCCACACCGAGTCGACCACTTATCGTATCGTTCAACGGCGGTCCCGGTTCGGCCTCTCTCTGGATGCACATCGGCTACACCTCCCCCGTCCAACTCAATATTGACCCGGAAGGACTCCCCACGCAGCCCTATGGTGTGCACGACAACCCACATTCCATTCTGGACGTAGCCGATATCGTGTACGTCAACCCGGTCAACACCGGGTTCAGCCGTGCCCTCCCCGGCGTGGATGACGAACAGTTCTTCGGTGTCGATGCCGACATCCGCTACCTTGCTGAATGGATCCACACGTTCGTATCGCGCAAGGACCGCTGGACATCACCCAAGTATCTGATCGGTGAATCCTATGGTACCACCCGCGTCTCGGGTCTCGCCGCGCAGCTCCAGAACCGGCACTGGATGTTCCTGAACGGCGTCATACTGGTATCGCCGACAGGGCTCGGCGTGGACCGTGATGGCCCGGTCCGGGATGCCCTCTATGCGCCCTACTACGCCGCCACGGCGTGGTATCACGGACAATTGGATGCCGACCTCCAAGAGCGGGACCTCGACGATCTGCTCCCGGAAGTGGAGGAGTGGACCATTTCGACACTCGTTCCCGCCCTGACACGCGGTGGCGCGCTGCCCGCGGCCGAGCGCAGACGTATCGCCGACACGCTCGCGCGCTACGCCGGACTGGACGCCGGGACCGTCCTTGAGCATAATCTACGTCTACCAACGTCCTTCTTCTGGAAGGAGCTCCTGCGAGACGAGGGGTTGACAATAGGACGCCTCGACTCCCGATACCGCGGCACGGACCGACAGGATGCCGGTGTTCGCTACGACCACGACCCGGCGCTCACCGCGTGGAATCACGCGTTCGCGCCGGCCATCAACCACTACCTGCGCGAAGTGGTCGGCTTCAGGACCGACCTGCAGTACAACCTGTTCGGCCCGGTATCGCCGTGGGACCGAACGTCTGATCAGACGGGCGAAAACCTGCGCGATGCCATGGCCCGCAATCCGTACCTGCACGTGCTCGTGCAGTCCGGCTACTTTGATGGTGGCACGGACTACTTCAATGCCAAATACACAATGTGGAACCTCGATCCGGGTGGTCGACTGCAGAACCGCATGGCATTCATCGGATACCGGAGTGGACACATGATGTATCTGCGCGAGGAGGATCTGGCAACCTCGAACGAGGATATCCGCACCTTCATCCGCACATCTCTCGAAGCGGCGCGCATCCCGGCCGGGTACTGACAGGACGTGCGGCGCCGGAGTTGCCCGCTCCAGGTCCTGCCGCTACGACCTGCGCGCGATCACGGCCAGAAACCAGATGAGGCTTGCGGCGGCCGCCGCCGATACCCCTGTGCCGAAGGGGGCGGCCAGCCAGCCCCCACCCTGCAGCCACCATGCACCCGCGGCAATGGACACCAGGCGCAGCACCTCCAGGAGCCAGATGCCGCGCCGCTGCGATTCGAAAAACACGCCGAAAGCGACGGTCGTCGTCATGATCCAGGCGGCAAGCGCCACCTTGACAACCATCGGAAAGGTCGAAAACCCGAACAGGTAAAAGGCCACGATCCCCATGGCCATGAAAAACTGCACGCCGACGTACACGGTCATCGCGGACGACGCCGGATGCGCGTCATATTTGGCATATTCCTCGGGCACCGGCCGCGGTGCGTCGTATCCCCCCAGATAGTCCGGGCGCCAGCCCGGCCGGCCGAAAAGCATGCGCGCGGCATCACGCATGGAGCGCGCGCAGCGCACCTCGCGGAACAGGTCCAGGTAATGGGCCACATTGGCATAGACCGGATTCCAGCTTTCCAGCGGACGCGTAATGCCGTAATGAGGCCGCTCCTCCTCCTCTTGGAACGTGCCGAAGAGCCTGTCCCACACGATGAACACACCCGCATAATTGCGGTCAATGTACTTGGGATCGCGGCCGTGGTGCACGCGGTGGTGGGACGGCGTGTTCATGACGCGCTCGAGCGGGCCGAGTCGACCAATGTGCTCCGTGTGGATCCAGAACTGGTAAAGCAGGTTGATACCGCCCACGAAGAGGAACTGGACGGGTGAAAACCCGAGCACGGCCAGCGGCAGGTAGAACGGCATGCTCCAGATGAAAGCCGTCGAGCTCTGACGAAGCGCCGTCGACAGATTGAAATCCTCCGACTGGTGGTGCACGACGTGCCCGCCCCAGAAGAGGCTGATTTCGTGGGCCATCCGGTGGCTCCAGTAGTAGCACAGGTCCCAAAGCACGAAAAGCGCCGCGAAAGTCAGCCATGTCGGGTCGAGCGTCACGAGGCGCGCATGCTCGTAGACGAGCGTATAGATACCCACCTTCACGACGTAGGTGAAGGTGCCGGTGAGCTGATCGAGCGCGCCCAGGTTGATGTTCGTTACGGCATCGTTGAGCCGATACGTCTGGCGGCCGGAGAACGCTTCGTAGATGAGCTCGGCACCCATGAGCGTGAAATAGACCGGGATGGCCAGGATGACGGGGTTCAGATCCATATTCTCCGCGCGTTCAAGCGCTCGCGCGTATTTTGGTGGGTATGAAAACACGACATGATACGGACCTCCTGGAACAGGAACTGGAACGACTGGAGCCGCTGGCCCGCAAGCTCGAGACGCCCGCGGCCGACCGGAATCGCCGCCTGGAGGCCGTCCACGCGTACGCATCCGACTATCTGGATGCGCAGGGTGCGGCGCCGGCCTACACCCGCAGCCCGGATCTGTCGGCAGGCCTGTTGGACACGCCCATTTCGGAAACCGGTGCCGGGCTCGACGCGGCACTCAACGTGCTCGATCGGTACGTGGATCACGAGGGACTCAATACCACCTCGGGCCGGTTTACGGGATACGTCCCGGGCGGCGGTGTATACGAATCGGCGCTCGGCGACTACCTGGCGGCGGTCACGAACCGGTATGCCGGCGTGTTTTTCGCCAGCCCCGGCGCCGTGCGCATGGAAAATCAACTCGTCCGCTGGATGGCCGGTCTGGTGGGCTTTCCAGCCGAGGCGGGCGGATACCTGTCGGCAGGTGGCAGCCTGGCCAATCTGACGGCGGTGGTGACGGCGCGGGATGTACACGGAATCGAAGCCGGGGCCGTACCCCGCGCCGTCGTCTACCTCAGCGACCACGCACATCACTGCGTGGACAAGGCCCTCCGTGTGGCGGGCCTGGGGCGCGCTGTGCTGCGCCGTGTACCGGTGGACGAAGCCTGGCGCATGGATGCCGGTGCGCTCGCGAGCGCCATCGAAGACGATCTGGATGATGGCCTTATGCCCTGGCTCGTCGTTGCCAGTGCCGGCACCACCAACACGGGCAGCGTGGATCCGCTTGCAGATATTGCCGACGTGGCCGACCGGCACGGCCTCTGGTTCCATGTAGATGCGGCGTACGGCGGCTTTTTCCTCCTTACAGAGACCGGTAAAAACCGGCTCCGCGGTATTGAAAGGGCCCATTCAGTCGTGATGGATCCGCACAAAACCCTCTTCCTGCCCTATGGCTCCGGCGCACTGATTGTGCGCGACGGCGCACTCATCAGGCAATCCCACCTCTCGGATGCCAGCTACATGCAGGATGCCCGCGCCGCCGACGGCGAGTGGTCTCCCGCGCACATGTCGCCCGAGCTCACCAAACATTTCCGGGGCCTGCGGATGTGGCTTCCGCTCCAGGTGCACGGCGTTGCCCCGTTCCGCGATGCCCTCGACGAGAAGCTGGTGCTTGCCCGCTGGGCATGGGAGCGGCTCCGCGCATCGGACCGGTTCGAAGTCGGCCCGAAGCCCGACCTGACGGTCGTGACCTTTCGCCTCAGGGGCAGCGACGAGGCAAACCGCCGCCTGCTCGAAGCCGTTCACCAGGACGGGCGCGTGTTCTTCAGCTCAACGGTCATCGATGGGCGGTTTACGCTGCGCCTGGCCATTGTCAGCTTCCGCTCGCATCTCGACGACATCCGCCTCACGCTCGACGTGCTCGAGGAACTGGCTGCCTCCCATGATTGAATTCGCCCTTGAACTGGCCCGCCGCGCCGAGGCCGACATCCTGCCGCGCTTCCGCAACACGGACGTTTTCACGAAGGCCGACGGTACGGTCGTGACCGAAGCCGACCGCGCCGCCGAGCGCCTCATGCGCGCCCTGATTGCAGAAGAATTCCCGGACGATGCCATACTCGGCGAAGAGTACGGCGCGCAGGCAGGCACATCCGGCCGCCGCTGGATCCTCGATCCCATTGACGGCACGGCCGCCTTCACGCTCGGACTGCCCACATTCGGCACGCTCATCGCGCTCGAAGAAGAAGGCGAGGCCCGGCTCGGCGTTATCCACCTGCCCGCCCTCGGCGAAACCGTCTACGCTGCGCGCGGCATGGGCTGCTGGCACCGCAACGATCAGGGCCAGGCGCACGAAATCCGGGTAGATGCGTCGGCCGCGGCCCTCCGGGATGCGTACGTGTCCTCGACAGGGGTCTACCGGACGCACATCCAGCCCCTCAAGGCCGACGACCCCATGGATCTGGGCGCCGTCATCCGCCGCGCCGCCCGCTTCCGCTTCGTGGGCGACTGCGTGCAGCACGCCCTCGTGGCTCGTGGCGTCATCCACGCCGCCATCGATACCGAAATGCATCCGTGGGACAACGCCGCCATCATTCCCTGCGTACTTGAGGCAGGCGGGGCCGTCGCATCCACACGGGGAAAAACAGACAACCTGGTAGATGCGCCCGATCTTGTAACGGCCTCAAGCCCCGCGCTTCTGCAGGAAATCGTAGCTACTTTATACAACGAGGAATCGCGTTAACCGCACCACCGCCCCCGGTATCATCGAGACACGTTGGCAACATGACGTTACTCACTCCTCGGCCATGCCGACCGGCTCCCACTCCGGGCAGTCCAGCCGGTAATCGCCCGGGCCGAGTGGCTCTGACAACAGGAGGCACCGCGCGGTAGAGCGGTCCCCTTCACGGGCAAAGTGGGTGCAGATCGGGCACATCCGGGCGACTGCCACCTGCCCGTCCACGTGCAGGCCCGACACGAAACAAAGCAGCGACTCCGCCAGTGCATCCAGATCCGTTGCCGGCATGGCTCCGAGAATACGTTCATACGGTGCAGACCACGTGGCCAGATCGTTGTAAACGTTTCTTCCGTTCGCGGTGAGACGCAGGACACGGGCGCGGGCATCATCGGCGGACTTCTTCTTGTCCAGAAGACCTTTCCTGACGAGCGAGTTCACCGCATCGCTCACGGTCGGCACCGTCAGATCAAAGTACCGTGCCAGGACAGACAGACGCGACTCCGACGCTTCATGCGTAGCTACGTGAATGAGAAGGCGAGACTGGATGGGACTCAACCCGGCATTCCCAGCCGCCTCACGAGTGGATGTCAGTATGATGTGGCCAATCCGTTCCAGCGCGGCCAAGATCTTGGCAGGACGATTCTTCGCCTGTCTCCGGGGATCCAATACGTGTTCTGCTCTGGTCATGATTATATTATTAGGACTCCTTTGCTTTTATGATGGGACGTCGTATTATTGAGGAGTCCTAATCATAAACCTCGGTACTTCCATGCTCCCCTGCCGTTCCCGATTCGCTCCTGCGCCGCATTTGCCATGGCTTGCGCTTCTCGCACTGACAATGATCAGTGTCCCTGCCGCCGCACAGCAGACCGATGGCGGCGCGCCCGCCGCTACGAACGACCTTGATATTACTGCTGCCCACGTCGAGATCCTGCATGAACTCGAACTGGCGGTTTTTGAAATCTCCGTAGAAGGCCGAGCCGGCCACACCATACCCGAAGCCGCCGGGCAACTCGACGGAGCTCCGGTTCTCGGGTATGTTTTTCCTACTACGCTCAAACCGGAGGACGTCGGATTCGCACCCGGAGACGGCATTGTCGCCCTGGCGGCGACATCACATCCCGATTTTGACGACACCCCTCTCTTCGATGAAGGCGCAAATGGAGTGTATGACGACGATGGACGGATTTTCCACTCACACTGGGTAGTCCTCGTGCCCGATGATCGTGTTGCTGGCGGCCTGTCCGTCAAAGCGACGCAGAACGTCGAATCCGACCTGCCACCCACAGCTCCCGGCATGCCCATGTACCTCGATTCACCTGGATTCCAGGTCGTCTTGCGCGACGGGTTGCTCAAAATTATTGTACCTCTGTTCCGAATGTCGAACAGAACCGACTTCCAGTTCGATGCCGTATCGGCCTACATGCGCGTCAATACGTCACAGCCAGACGCCCCCATGCTGGGAGTCTTCAAGGTTTACAGCGTGCTCTCATCCGATCTCAGCCTTCCCTACACCGTCGATCAGTAACACAAGGCAGGAGTAAAACACCATGAAAATCGCCGTCTGGGACACCTGTGTACCCCGCTCGGACAACGGTCACACCATGCATTTCGACATCCTCGTTCCCGATGGAACGCCGTTCCCGGAGGTTCAACGATATGGCCGGGAATACCTGGCAACGAAGGGCCAGTGTGGACAGCCCCTCACCACAAGCGAATGCCAGTATTGCCACTCCGAGTCGGCATCCGCTTCCGCAGAAACGGACATCAGGGCCTCCGGATATGCCATCATTGAAATGGAGAATTGCTGACACGTGGCTGTGGCAACGCCTCAAGACGACGCGCGTGTGAGCAGGTCGAAAAGGCAGAAATGAAATCGCCAAAAGAGCCAGTGATTTCCGAACTTGGGGAGGAACCTCCGGGAAGCTCATATAGCGCACGACCGGCTCCTTGACTCTGAACAGCCTTATTTGCTAATCATGTCCACACGCCGCCAGTTTCTCCGCCGCACCGGCCTCGCCACAGCCGCCCTCGCCCTTCCTCTCGGTCCGGCAAGCCGCCCCGGGTCACCGCTCCGTACGCCGCTCCGTACGCCGCCCGCCGCAGCACCACTTCTGCCCGCTCCGGGCCGCGCACCCGGTGAAGACTTCTGGGAAGATGTTGCGGCCCGGTATGAAACCACCGACCGGATCACGAACCTGGAAGGCGGCTACTGGGGCATGATGGCCGCGCCAGTGCTTGACGCGTTCCAGCGCCACACGGCCCGGGTCAACCGGGAGAATTCGTTCTACGCCCGCACGCAGTTCAATCGCGATGCAGAGGCCGTGCGGGAGCGCGTAGCCGCCCTGCTCGACGTTGCCCCGGGGGAAATCGCCTTCTCCCGGAACGCCACCGAGGCCCTGCAGGCCCTGATTGGACAGTACAACAGGCTCGAGACCGGCGAGACGGTCATGTATGCCGACCTGGACTACCCTGCCATGCAGCATGCCATGAACGCGCTCGCCGCCCGGCGCCGGGCCGAAGTGGCGACACTCGTCATCCCCGAGCCTGCCGAATCTGCCGGGCAGATTGTGGATGCGTACGCCGAGGCCTTCGACGCGCATCCGCGCACGCGGCTCCTTCTGGTCACGCACGCCAACAACAAGACCGGACTCATCCACCCTGTTGGCGACATCACGGCGCTGGCGCGCGCCCGCGGCATTGATGTGATTGTCGATGCTGCGCACTCCTGGGGCCACGTACCCTTTGACGTGGCCGGATTCGGCGCGGACTACGTGGGCATGAATCTGCACAAATGGATGGGCGCGCCACTCGGTATCGGTGCCATGTATATCCGTGCGGCAGGCCTTGCCGCCATTGACCGGGCCCACGGGGACACGGGCAGCCTTGACGCCATTGACAGCCGCCTGCACACGGGCACCACGAACTTTGCAACCACACTCACGGTCAATGATGCCCTGGACTTCCAGCAGTCCGTGGGGTTTGAGAACAAATACGCCCGCGTTCGGCACCTGCGCGACCTCTGGGTGCGCGAGGCCCGCACCATGGACGGCGTCGACATCCTCACGCCCGATGATCCGGACCTCGTGGGCGCCATTACCAGCTTCCGCCTGCATGGCCGGACATCGGGCGAGGAAAACCGTGCCCTGGTTCGGACCCTTGCCGAAGAATACGGCATTTTCACTGTCGCCCGGACGGGCATTGCCGGCGGCGATTGCATCCGCGTCACTCCCGCGCTCTACAACCTGCCACCGGATCTCGAAAAACTGGTCGCGGCGTTGCGCGACCTGGCGGCGAAGCGTGGCTGACGAACACATTGGAAAACTGCATGATCGGATCCCCCTTTTCACAGACATTCCCCGTTCCTGATGACACGATAGATGCGAACGGGCACGTCAACAACGTAGCCTACGTGGGCTGGATGCAGGACGTGGCCATTGCCCACTCCGATTCCACCGGGGCCACGCGCGCCGCGTTCGAGGAAGGCGGCACGTGGGTTGTTCGCGAGCACGTCATTGAGTACCTGCGCCCGCTGCTGCCCGGCACCACAGTCCGTGTAGATACCTGGATTGACGATGCCGAGGGTGTGCGCTCCACACGCCGCTACGTCTTCAAGGACGCGGCTTCGGGCCGCGAAGTCGTGCGCGGCCGGACACTGTGGGTCTTCCTCGACACGACCTCCGGCCGGCCGCGCGCCATCCCCGACCGCGTCATATACGCCTTTACCGGCAGCGACGGAGGCCGTAGCTGATGCCCGCATCCGGAGGAACGCGGGCTTCGTGATTTGGAATTTGTGCCACAAGCTGTGGCACAATCGGTCGAATTGCCTCCGTCAACTCTCGTTGAAAAGCTTCTGAATGGTTCTCATGGGCAGATATAGATGCAATCTGTCGTCCGCCAATTCCTGAAAACCGTACTGCCCGTAGAATCTTTTTGCATCGTCTGTTTTCGCGTCCACCTCAACCGCCGCTATACCGATCTCCTCAGCCAGCAGGAGCGACCGTCTCAGAGCGTCCATCAACAGCAACGCTCCAATCCCCGATCCACGAGCATCAACGCTGGTCGCCAGGCGCCCGAGCCTGACGACGGGAACCGGATAACGGGGCAGCTTCCTGGCTTCCTGCTCCGCCAAGTTCGAATAGGAGATTTCCCCATTGGAAATGCAGTAGTAACCCAAAATGAATGTGCTGCCAGGATGTACCGCCACGTATGTGACACTGATTCCTTTTCGTGCATTCTGCGTGGCATAGCGCTTCAGGAACACATTCAGATCGTCAATTCCACAGTCGAACGAATCTTTTTGATGTGCTTTACCCAGGCGAACAATCCGAATGTTTCCCGGACCAGCGCCCATGCTACCCGGAAATCCTCCTCCGGTACTGTCTCAAAGCGTCGGACAGTTTGGCATTCGGTTCCGTATCGTCCCGAAGCATGTCGTTGAATTTTTCCCAATCTCCCAGAGTGAGCTCTGTTGACTTGTGTTCTCTGATAATCCTGGCTGACCTGTCAAGCAATGTCGACAGAACGTATGAGGTCAATGACTCACCTGACAAGGCAGCGGCCTTCTCTATCAGGGATTTTTGGGATTCCGTCGACCTCAGATCGAGTCGTGCCTTCTTCGGGGAGTCATCGCGCGTGGCATGATCCGGATGAGTAGACGCAGTTGACATGATAGTTTTGGGTATTTGTACGGATATGAACCGTACGCATTGAATGTTACGTCCACGTCGATGTTTCTGTGGAAGAAATCATCGACCTGAAGTCAACTCCCAGGCATCAGGGCCTGTTAACACTACATCAGAACCCGCTGTGGCGAACGAAAATGGCGTTTATCAAGGCGTGAGGAGCGAAGTATGGCAGCGTCATTTGGCGAAGTATATCGCCAGAGTGACGAACAACACAGAGAAACGCCATTTTCGACGCTACCCTGCGGGACGGGGCCAATTTTTTGTCCGCCATCGTTGTTCTCACCTCGAGTAACGTTGCTACACTTCGGCTCGTCCGCCTTGGCGGACAAGAAATTGGCTACCGTCAGCGGGTTCTGATGTAGTGTTAACAGGCCCTAGGACGGGGTTGAACAACTCGCACCGCTGGTGCGAGAAATCCGTTTGAGCCATGACATCGAATCATGAAACTGAAATTCAAGGCCCAGCCCTGTCAGACCAGCGCGATCGCCTCACTCATACCCCGTCAGTTCAACGTAGCCGCGGCCCGTGTGTGAGCCGGTTATGCGGACAGCGCCTTCCCAGTAGCGGACCGATGCCTGGAATTCTTGGTCGGCAAGCAGGGGTTCGAGCGTCAGGTCGATGCCGAGCGCATCGTGGCGCAGCCGCCAGGAGGCGGGGTAGTCGGCGCCCGTGTGGGGGCTCGTCCAGGTCGAGAGGACGTCGAGCGTGATGTCGCGCGCATCGATTCCCGCGCGCACGCCATCTTCGCCGACGAGCGATGCATCTACAAAGGGAGCTTCCGATTCCCGCTCCCGAAGCTGGAAGTACATCAGGTCGCGGCCGTCGTCGAGCTGGAGCGAAAACCAGTCCCAGCCCGTCTGGGTGCGGCCAAGCAGGCTCGTGCTCCACTCACGATCCAACCAGCCGGTACCCAAGACCGGCAGGGCATCGGGCTGGCCGCCGATCCGGACATCGGGCTGGCCGGACATGGGCGTGCGGCCAATGGTCCCCTCTGCGGAAAACCGCGACAGGGCATAATACCAGGACGCATTGCCGGGCTCATCGCTCTTGGGGCTGAAGCCGTTCTCGCCCTGGAATACGATGGGCTTTTGCGCCGTGAGTGTGAGGTCGAGGATCCGGCCACGCACCGGAGCGCGGATCCGCAGCGTATCGAGCCCCTGCGCCAATTCGGCACGCGAAGGTCCATCAGGCAGCAGCGCCACCATCTCGACAGGCCCCGCCCACACATGGAAACGGTCCGTCGAGGCGCCCGCGAGGCCACCGCCCCCCCGGTACACACGCTCTTCCGACGCGTAGCGCTGCCCCTCGTCATCGGTCAGCCCGACGTGCGAAATGTACAGCTGGCGGGTGGCCCAATCGGAGGCAGTAGCCGTGCTCGCGGTGCCCGTGCTCTCCCCGTCCGTGTCCCGCAGCCCGGGCGCGTCCCGGGGCGGCGCCAGGGCATTCCGGAAAATGGTGACCTGGTAGCCCCACTCGCCGCCCGTCGAATCGACCAGATTGCCCGTCACGTACCACCACTCCAGTTTGTAATCGGGATGCGGCCCGTGATCGGCCGGAAAACGCCACTCGCGGGCTGCGTCATAGGCGCGGGCATAGCCCTCGATGTCGCCCGAGAGGGCGTCCGAGAGGCTGAGGCCTTCGGACTCTGGTCTGTCGGGTGTGCTGCAGCCCGCCAGGAACAGGCTGCCGGCAGCGACCAGGACCACAAACGCCCCCTTCAGCGCATCGGCCGCCCGCTGGCGTCGAAGCGCACGTGCGGGCAAAATGCCGGCGAGCAGCGCCGCCACAACCGCCACGACAAGACCCTGGAGGAACAGACCGGGAGATGCATCCACCTGGAGCGTCCACCCGAAACTGCGCTTGTTGATCACGAAAATGAGCGCCATGGCGAGGGCACCGCCGAGCGGCAGCGCCAGAATGCCCGACACGAAGCCCATCAAACCGCATTCCCACGACACGAAGCGGCTGAGCTGGCGCCCGGTCATGCCGCTTGCGCGTAGCACGGCATATTCGCGGGCGCGCTCGAGCTGCAGCGCCATGAGGGCGCTCAAAATGCCAATGAAAGCCACGATTACGGCGAGCAGTTGGAGCACCTGGGTGACGGTGAACGTGCGGTCGAAGACATCCAGGGAATACGTCCGGAGCTCCCGATTCGAACGGATAATGAGTTCCTGCAGCGGCCCCGCGCGCTGCTGCATGATGGCCATCACGGAATCGATAGCCGCCTCCATGCGGGCACTACCCTCTGCATCCGCCTCGACAAACACCGCGAGCCCGCTGACGCCGTCGTCTTCAAACCACGAGGCGTACTGCGCACGATCCATCATGACGGTCCCCTGATCGGAGGCGTAGTCGTGATAGATACCAACGACCTCAAGCGGCAGTTCACCGCCGGGCGAAAGGAGGTGCAGCGTATCGCCGGGGGCCGCGCCGTGGCGGTAGGCGAAGGGCTCCGATATGAGCACGGCACGCTCCGAGCGCAGCCGGGGCAGGACGTCCGCGGCGCGGCCCCGTTTCATGGCGAGTGCGCCTTCGGAGTGCGGTCCGAACTCAACGGCTGCCACGTGAACGGGCGTACCCCTCCAGAGTACTTCGGCATGGCGAATGGCGAAGCTCTGATCGCGACCCGCCGTTTCGCGAAGCGCGGCGAGCGCATCCATCCGGATTCCCGTGCCGCCCGAGCGAAACCCCCGGCCCGGCGCCTGTACATAAATGTCGGCCTGCAGCGCCCCTTCAAGCCAGGTCACGACCGTCGTGCGGAAGCTGCCCACCATGATGCCGACGCCCAGCACCGAACTGATGGCTATCGAGAGCGCGGCTATGGCGACAGCCGTGCGGCTGAGATGGGCCCGCACGCTGCCCGCCGCCATGCGGCCTGTGACGCCTCCAAACCTCGATGCCAGCGGCCGAAGCACAGCCACCATCACGGCCGTCAGCGCCGGCGCCAACAGCGCCCATCCCACAATAAGCATGAAAATACCTGCATAGGCCACCACTATGCCCCGTCCGGAGGCCCACAAAAGCGCGCCACCCCCCACCAGCAGCGCCGCGCCCATACCGGTCAGCATGGGCAGCCTGCCCCGCAGCCGGTCCTCGACCGATGAGCGCTGCAGAAGCGACGTCGCCGTCACGCCAGCCGCCGCGCGGGCGGGCATCCACGCGGCCAGGAGCGTCGCGCCGACCCCGAGACCAATGCCCTTTGCGAGCGTCATCGGTCCGATGGCCAGGCGCGATACCGAGAGGCTGTAATACAAATCGTTGATGGTCTGCGTGACGAGCGCCACGAGCCCCTGCCCGAGCACAACACCGAGCACAAGCCCCGCCGCCGTTCCCAGGACGCCCACCACAAGCGCCTCTGCGAGGATCATCCCGAGCACCTCGCGCCGCCGGACACCGACCGCACGCAGTCGCCCGATCAGCCCGTAGCGCTGCACCACGGAAAACGACATCGTGTTGTAGGTCAAGAACATGCCCACAATGAGCGCGAGGAGGCTGAGCGCCGTCAAATTCAGCGAGAATGCGCGCGTCATCTGCGCCAGCGTCTCTGTGCGGGCCGACGAGCGCTCAAGCACGGCACCGGGCGGCAACACGTCCCGGATACGCGCCGCAACGTCCGCGCCCGACGCATTCCCGTCGGCATCCGGCAGTATCAGATCTATCCGGGAGATGCGACGCTCCAGTCCCAGAATGCGCTGCGCCGTCGACACGTCGAGCACGACCAGGTTGTCCGCGCCCTCGATCGTTCCCGCCAGTTTCAGCACATGGGCCACGCCGCTCGCCTCGACACGGAACGTATCGGCCACTGCCAGACCGAGATCGGAGGCGGTCCCGGTCGACATCAGCGCCACCGGACGCCCGCCCAGGAAATCGTCAAGACCGAATTCCTGCCGTCCGATGTCCGATGCGTAGGGGCGGAAGGCGGCTTCCAGGAGCGGATCGACGCCGAGCACCTGCAGCGTCCGTTCGGTAGCGCGCGAGGGGCGAACCCACCCTTCAACAACCGGCGTCATGGGCACATCAATGCCGCGGTACGGACCTTCGCGCACGAGATGCGCGAGCACGGAGTCGGGAAGGCCGCTCGTCGATGCGCCCAGAATCCGGTGCGTGGCCCGCCCGGCTACGGTTTCGGATGATTTGCGGAACGAGGTTTCCGCGCTCACATTGGCCAGATCAATCGCCACAACGACAGCCACGCCCACCGCCACACCCACGATGGACAGCGCGAACTGCCAGGGGTGGCTCGCCAGATGGCGCAGACTGGAGCGTACAAGAAGCCGGCTGAAGGCCACGGGTTACCTCGCTGTAGCTTCGTCGAGCGTGATCTGCTCAATGCGCCCTTCGTGCAGGCGTACAATCCGGTCCGATGCCTGCAGGAAGTCGCGGTCGTGCGTGACGACCAGCATGGTCGTCCTGGTATCGCGAACCAGGCGGTGCAGCAGATCCATGACCGTGCGGCCCGTCCGGTAGTCCAGATTCCCGGTCGGTTCATCGGCCAGGAGCAGCAGGGGCTCGGCCGCCAGGGCGCGGGCAATGGCCACGCGCTGTTGCTCGCCGCCCGAGAGGCGGTCGGGCCATGACTGGCCGCGGTCGGCCAGACCGACCTCCTCGAGCAGCCACTCCGCCCGCTCCCGCGCGGAGCGGCCATGCCCGCTCTTCTGCGCAGCGCTCCGGCCTTTGGGGCCACTTCGGCCTGCGAGCTCCAGCGGCAGCAGCAGGTTGTCGAGCACGTTGAGCGTCGGAATCAGGTTGTACGCCTGGAATACGAAACCCAGGTTCTGCCGACGGAAAAGCGTGCGCTCGTCTTCCGACAGCCCGTCAATGCGTGTGCCCCCTACGCTCACGCTGCCGGATGTCGGCACATCGAGACCACCCAAAAGGTTCAGGAGCGTACTTTTTCCCGCCCCCGAGCGCCCGAGGAGCGCCACGAACTGCCCCCTCCCGATCGAGAAATCCAGGTCGCGCAGCACATCGCGCCGGCTGCCGTGCTCATCATAGGACTTGCACACGGCTTCAAGCCGCACGAACTTCCCGCCGCCCGCGTCATTTGCTGCTGTTTCCAAACGTGTACTTCCTGCTGGTGCCGATTCCATCCTGGTAAACCGAATTGACAGCGCTCATGACCACCAGTATACGACGCCAACGACGCACCTGATGACTCCTTCAATGCTTCTTTGCGCCAGTGGCACCTGCTTTCGTCCACGGAACGATTCATGATGGAATGGATTGCCGTCGCCGCGGGCATCGTGGCGGTCTATCTCGCCACGCGCCAGCACGTGGCGACGTGGCCCATCGGGCTCGTATCGGTCGCGCTCTACGTCTACATTTTTCTGGATGCGAAGCTCTACTCCGACATGATCCTCCATGTCTTCTATGTGGGAGTACAGCTCTACGGCTGGTGGACCTGGCGTGGGGGAACGGCGCGCGGGGGCGCCGGGCGCCGTGTGCTCCCTGTTTCAAACCTCGCCCGGCGCCCCCTCCTCGCCCTCATTACCGGCACACTCCTCGGCAGCATACTCTGGGGCTGGGCCATGAACACATGGACCGATGCCGCGCTGCCCTGGGCCGATGCCTTCACGACCGTCGCCAGCTTTGTCGCCCAGTTCCTGATGGCCCACAAGAAAATCGAGCACTGGATATTCTGGATCGTCATCGATACCGTCGCCGTCGCCGTCTACATCCTGCGCGACCTCCACCTCACGGCTGGACTGTATGCCGTCTACCTCGTGCTCGCCGTGATTGGGTACCGCGCCTGGCGCAGGATGAGCCTTCAATGATGGCTCGCCGGCCGAACGTCCCCTTCGGTGATCTGGAATTTCCCTACAGAAAAGACGGGGATATACGCTTGCCTTGCGCAGTTCGCCGATGCATTTTAAAGATGCACCCAACCGGATACCACCATGCGCAACTACCTGTCAGCCCCTTCCACGTTTTGTTCGCACGTGCTCATCGCTCTTTTGATGGCGGGGATGTTGTCGCTTGCGACGCCGCGGCCAGCCAGTTCGCAGACCGCCGCATCCACCCCGGAAAGTCCTGGCGAAAAACTGTTCCTGGCGGTGTGCGCGACGTGCCACAGCGTGCAGCCACCGGCAAAACTGGCACCCCCCATGGCCATGATCATGCAGCGTTACCGCAAGGCGCTCGGAAGTGATGATGCCATTCGCGCCACCATCCTGGAGTGGGTCCCAAACCCCGACACGGAGCGCTCACTTATGCCCCCCATGGCCATCGAGCACCACGGCCTCATGCCCCCGATCACCACCCTCTCCGACAGCGAGTTGAACCAGATCACCGACTACCTGCTGACACTCACGCCCGAAAAAGGCGGCATGACAGGAGAAATGAAGGGCAACAAGGGCAAAGGGATGCAGATGGATAAAGACAAGCAGACGGGACAGGAAAGGAAGCACAAAAAACACGGCAGCAACTGACTCCACCGCCCGTTCCCGGGAACGATCAGCTCCCCAGCCCGCTGATCACCTCCTGAAGCCGGCTGCGCACATCCATGGCTACGGCGCCAAGGGAATTGTTGTCCACAGCCTGCATGGATGCGACCGGATCAATGGCCGAGACTTCGATTTGTCCATCTCCCACATCGCGCAGCACCACGTTGCAGGGCAGCATGAGACCGATGTGCGGTTCCGACGAAATGGCTTCGTAGGCTGAGGGTGGATGGCATGCTCCGAGGACTTTGTATCCATCCAGGTCCTTGTCGAGCTTGGCCTTGAGCGTGGCCTTGATGTCGATTTCCGTGAGTACGCCAAAACCTTTCTCCTTGAGCGCCGCGCGGGTCGTTTCCTCGACCGATTCCATGGTGCCCGGAAGGGTGGTCGCAAAAAAGTAGGACATGGTCGAATTCCTCGCTGTTGACTGAGTGTACCGTTTCGACACGTGCAGCGCACGCGTCCTCCTGTCACGACCGGGCTGCGCAGGGGATCCGGTAATTTTTGCTGAACATCTTCTCCGCAAACAGTCCACCCGGATGAAATGGTCACGTCAATGCACGGCGGAGTTGCCTTTGGATTACCCGCTCAACCCGCTGCAGTACCGACAGCCTTCCATGCCGGGTCTCGAACGCATCGCGTACACGTGGCAGCTGGTCGTTGATGGCACTGGCGAGACCCTGCACCATATCGAGCACAAATGCTGGCCGCACGTCACACGCGCCGGCTTCCTCCGGCCAGCGCCATCTCCCATGCGATCGTAGCGCTCCACTACCAGGTATCTGTTCTTCACGGTACCCCTGAGTGAAACAGCGGGCGTTCGCAGGCCAACGGCGGCAGCCAGATCCATCGTGAAGGCCTCAAGCAGTATCACGTGCCGAAAATCGGGTGATTCGAACTTCAAAATGTGGCTCGATGGCGCATTTCCCCGGGGCATGTACAGCATGCCATTGCGGATGAGAACAGGAATCTTGTCCTGCGCTCCAGCGAGCGACAGTCGCGGGCGATCCTCTTCCACGAGACTGGTGAATACGGTCCCGCGCCGGACGAGCCGTTCCTGGAGCTCGGCTTCATCCAGGGCCTTGTATTCAGCGTACATCTCCGGGTCGCTACCCACTGGCAGGATGGATAACGCACCTGCACACTCCCCTCCCAGGGCCCTCAACATTTCGAAATCCGTATCCGGGATCTTCAGGTGCCTGGAAACTCCCGTCCGGACCACACCCTCGGGCAACAGGTTGGCAAAAAACCGGTGTGCTGTCCCACCCTCCGCATCATACTCACGGACGGACAGCGGCATGGACTGAGACAGGGGAAACGCTGCGGAGCCCGTCCACGTGGAATCATACTGGAAAGCTATCCGACCGCCGGCCTCACGTCGAAGCATACCGACGGGAGCCTCGCCGTACCAGACGCATAATGCATCTTGGCTGCCCGCATCTTGGCTGCCCGCATCTTGGCTGCCCGCATCTTGGCTGCCCGCATCCTGGCCGCTCAAAGCCCGGCCGCTCATGACCCGCCAGCACCCCTTGGCCGGATGTGCACTTCAAGACCCAGGACGTGAAGCGCCTTGAGCACCTTGCCGATCTCGGCTGTTTCCTTGCCGCGCTCAAACTCCGACAGAAACCGGATGCCCAGATTGGACAGCCCGGACACCATTTCCAGGGTGAGTCCACGCTTTTTTCGATGCAGTCGTACCAATCGGCCCAGCTCGTGGGCGGTCACAACGTGGCCCCGCTCCGTAGATTCTCCAGACATGGCGCCCCCTCGTTTTTACCGTTCGGTACAATATACAATCTGCGGTCATTAAGATGACGTATTTTTTACCGTTCGGGAAAAACACGACGCTGGTTGTTTCCTTGTTGCGAACAGCGTGTACCATGTCGACACCTGCAACTCTTCCACCCTGTGCCCCAACATTCAGCATGTGCTCCATCCTCGGTATACTCCACCCCGCACAGCCGGCCGCCTCCGTGCGCGCACGCGCCCTCGAACTCTCGCGCCTGCAGCGGCACCGTGGACCGGACTGGTCCGGCATTTTTGCCAATGATCAGATCGTGCTTGCCCACGAGCGGCTGTCCATTGTCGATGTACAGCATGGCGCCCAGCCGCTGGTGAGCGCCGACGGACGGTTCGTGCTGGCCGTCAATGGCGAGATATACAACTACCGCGCCCTGCGCCGGGAATTCCCGGATTATGCCTACCAGACCGGATCGGACTGTGAGGTGATCATACCCCTTCTGGCATCGCTCGGCATGGCAGGCCCTGAAAGCGGGAACCATCCGACCGATCTGAAAATCCTGGAAAAACTGAACGGCATTTTCGCGTTCATCTTCCACGATACGCTCGAGGACCGGACCATCGTCGCGCGCGACCCTTTGGGCGTCATTCCGCTCTACACCGGCTTCAATGCCGACGGCACGCTGCTCATTGCATCTGAAATGAAGGCTCTCGTCCCGGAGTGCCGCCGCGTGGCCGTGTTTCCTCCAGGGCACGCGACCCACTCGGCCCTGGGTCCCGAACCCGTGCCGTGGTACAGCCCGGCCTGGCGCTCGTTCGCGAACGTCCGCCGAAGCGCCGCTCCACCCGACGGCGCCGCTCCACCAGACAGCGCCGCTCCACCCGACGGCGCCGCTCCACCAGACAGCGCCGCTCCACCAGACAGCCCGGAGCCAGCCGCAGACGCCGCCATGGACCGCGCGGCCGCCGCCATCCGCACGGCCCTCGAAGCGGCGGTCCACCGTCAGCTCATGGGCGACGTCCCGTACGGCGTCCTCCTCTCGGGCGGACTCGATTCGTCCATCACCGCCGCCGTGGCTGCCCACTACGCCGCTCAGCGCGTAGACGACAACGATGAGACGACCGCCTGGTGGCCCCGCCTCCACTCGTTTGCCGTGGGACTGGAAGGATCGCCCGACCTGGATGCCGCCCGCGAGGTGGCCCGCCATATCGGCACCGTCCACCACGGGTTTACGTTTACCGTGCAGGAGGGCATCGATGCGCTGCGCGATGTCATCTATCACCTCGAGACCTACGACGTCACCACCATCCGCGCATCGACCCCCATGTTCCTGATGGCCCGCCGCATCCGTGCCATGGGCATCAAAATGGTGCTCTCGGGCGAAGGTGCGGATGAAATCTTCGGCGGATACCTGTACTTCCACAAGGCGCCGAACGCCCGCGAATTCCACGAGGAGACCGTCCGCAAGCTCGATCGGTTGCATCTGTTCGATTGTAACCGGGCGAACAAGTCCATGGCCGCCTGGGGCATTGAGGCGCGCGTCCCGTTCCTGGACCTTGAGTTCCTGGACGCCGCCATGAACATCGATCCGGAACTCAAGATGATCCGGGACGGACGCATGGAAAAACAGGTGCTGCGCAACGCTTTCCGCGACCTGCTGCCCGATGCCATTTTCCGCAGGCAGAAGGAGCAGTTCTCCGACGGCGTGGGATATGGATGGATAGATGCACTGCGAGATCATGCCGCACGCACGGTGCATGCCCGCGACATGGAACGGGCGCACCACCGCTTTCCGGTCAACACGCCCGATACGCCGGAGGCCTGGCTCTACCGCTCCATCTTCGAAGAGCTCTTTCCACTCGAATCGGCCGCCGAGTGCGTGCCGGGCGGCAAGTCCGTCGCATGCAGCACGCCCGAAGCGCTCGCCTGGGATGCAATGTTCGGCGAACACGCCGATCCTTCGGGCCGGGCCGTACGGGGCGTACATACCGACTCTTGGATGTAGGACCTGGAAAATCCCCGCAGCACACACCGGGAAATCCGTACGACCGTGCCCAGGTTGCGTGCCATATAATGCCACCCATCCGGCCATCCGGCCATCCGGCCATCCGGCCATCCGACCATCCGACCATCCGGCGCACGGCGCCACGAGCCATGAACCGATTCACCGCAATGATCCGATTCACATTTGCAACGCTCCTGCTGCTGGCCCCGCTCGGGCCCGCCCTGCCCACTGTCTTGGCGCAGCAGGCCACGGCGCAAGGGGCTGCAACCCAGCAAGCCGGCGCTTTTGACAACGGCCGCATGTGGACGTTCGACGTGCCACCGACCGCGTATTTCGCCGAAGAATATGACTTCGCGCCCAATGCCGACTGGTTCGAGAAAGCCCGTATGGGGGCGCTCCGACTGCCCAACTGCACGGCAAGCTTCGTATCTCCCATGGGGCTCGTCATGACGAACCACCACTGCGGACGCGGCGCCGTTGCCGATGTGACGCGAGAGGGTGAGACGCTGCTTGACGACGGTTTTACGGCGGCGTCCATGGACGAAGAGCGCCCCGTCGAGGGCCTCTATGTGGATCAGCTCATTGCCATCGAGGACGTGACCGACAATATCCAGGCGGCCATTGACCGCGCCACCAGCGAAGCCGGCGAGGGCGGCCTCTCCGACGCCGAACGGGCTGACATCCGCCGCGAAGCCATCGAAGCCGAGCAGAAGCGCATTGAAAGTGCCTTCACGGGCAGCATGGCCAACAATCACTTGGTGCAGATCATCAGCCTCTACAGCGGCGGCCGCTACTCGGCCTACACCTTTCGCCGCTTCACGGACCTGCGCCTGGTCATGGCCCCCGAGCTCAACCTGGGTTATTTCGGGGGAGATACGGACAACTTCACCTATCCACGCTACGCGCTCGACATGACGTTTTTCCGCGTCTACGAAGATGGGGCGCCCTACGAGCCCGAGCACTACTTTGCCTGGAGCGCGGATGGCGCCGAGGAAAACGAACCAGTCTTCGTGGTGGGAAACCCCGGATCCACGCTCCGCCTGGAAACCGTGTCGCAGCTCGAGTGGCGACGCGATGTACAGGAAAAGGCGCTGCTTGAGCTCCTCAACTCGCGTATTGCCATTCTCGAGGATGCCTACGCCGCCGAGCCGACCGATGCACTCCTGAACATGGTCTTCAGCCTGAAGAATGCCCAGAAGCTCTACGGCGGGCGCGTCCGCGGACTCCATGATCCGGACATCATGGCGCGGCGCCGCGCGACGGAGGCCGATTTCCTGGCCGCTGCTCCTACCGACGTAGTCGCCGAACTGGACCGCATCCAGCAGGAAAAAAGGGCATTTTCCGAAGAATATGCGGCCTTTCTGTCGTTTTTCCCGCAGTCCTCGCTGGCATCGCCCACCATGCAGCGGGCGGCCATTGCATGGCAGCTCCTGCGCGAGCGCGCCGCCGGTGGCGATGTGAATGCCCTGGCTGTGCAGCTCTCGGCTGTTCCCGACAAGCCGGAGGTCGTCGACCGGATGTTCTTCGCCGCGCGGCTCGAAGATTTCGTTGCGCATCTGGGCGCGCGGGGCCCGCTCGCCGATTCCCACCCGGATGTGTGGACCGCGAGCGTGTTCCTGCAGTCGGCGCTCCGCCCATCGGCCTTTACTCCCGGCCAGGAATTCGACACCTCAACGCTCACCATGGACGACCCCGCGATTGCCGCCATTGCTCCCTACATGGAAGACCGCCAGGCGTTCACGAGCGCGTTTGCCGGGCTTTCAGCACAGGAATCGGAACTCAACGCCCGGCATGGCCGCGAGCGCTTCGACGTCTATGACACGACGCGCCCGCCCGATGCCACCTTTTCGTTGCGCCTGGCCGACGGCCGCGTCTCCTCCTACACCTACAACGGCACCCTGGCACCCGCCTTCACTACGTTTTACGGCATGTACGACCGCGCGGCCAGCCACTCCCGCTCGGCACACGACACGGGCGAGTGGACGCTACCGGAACGGTGGCTGAGCGCACCGGATGCGTTCGACCGGTCAACGCCCATGAACCTGGTCTCCACCAACGACATCGTGGGCGGCAACTCCGGCTCGCCGCTGCTCAACCGGGACCTCGAAGTCGTCGGGCTCATTTTCGACGGCAACGTGGAGTCCCTCCCGTCGGCCTTCATTTTCCGGACAAATGCCGCGCGCGCCGTATCGGTCGATTCCCGCGGCATGCTCGAAGCGCTCCGCCACGTGTATGGCATGGAGTATCTCGCAGATGAACTCAGTCCTCGACGCTCGCCAGTATCCAGGTAGCGTCCGCGTTGTACACATCCATGATGCCATGCGTCGTGGACACGCGGAAGTACACCCGGCGCTCCTCACGGGACCACCACTTTCCCTGCACAATCCAGACATCCAGCATGGACTCTACCCGGTAGATGCGGCCGTTGCGCCGTATGACAACGGGCCAGCCCTTCGTCACATCAACATCCACGGGTTCACTTCGGCGCTTCACGATGGGGTCAGACGGTATATGTGCAAAATATGTACAGGGGCATCCAGTATACGGTCTTGCCCGCAGGCGGGCAAGACCAGCGCGGGGTCGGGCGCGCCGCATGGCAGCGGCGCGGAGCGGCCGAGCGCGGAGCGGCCCGGCGCGACAGGCCGAGCGGGCGCGACAAAACACAGAACGGGAGGGCCCGGTGGCGCGTGCCGTGTGGACCCTCCCGCTCCGCAGTGTGATATATCTATAATATATTTATAATATATCAGCCACCGTAGTAGCGCTCGTGGACAATTTTGTCGCCTTCCCAGCGGGCTACCGAGACCTGCTGGTAGTTGCGTACGCCCCACTCCTTGTGGGTATAGTCCATCCACCACTCAACGAAGGTGACGTTGTTTTCGGCGTCCACGCCGACCGACTTGACCTCCGCACCGCGGAACTCGGTCAGGTTGTTCACGAACTCCTCCTCGCGCTTGCGGTTGAGTTCCTTGCCTTCGAAGACCATCTCCTCGTTTTCCATCTGGATGCAGCCTTCGGCGTAGAATTTCTCGTGCGCCGGCAGGATTTCTCCCTTGAGGATCATGTTGTTGAGTTCCGTGACGAGGGCGAGCAGTTCGTCGTGGCGTGTTGTTGTCTGTGACATGGTCGTTTTTCTGTTTGGTTGTGTGTTATATGCTTGATTAGTCAAGTATAGGGTCGCAGCGGTTTGCCTCAGGATCGTGTCGGCCTTTCAGGCTGTCACCGCCTGCCGGCGTGCCTACCCGTCCACGTGACGGCGGGCGCGCTCCAGGAGTGTGATCAGATCATCCAGATCCTTGTCCGGCATGGAGCCCAGCAGCTGTGCTTCCAGCGCAACCAGGGGATCGTCCAGTCCGGCCAGCACCTTGAGGCCTTGCGGTGTAATGGCGCACAGCATGCGCCGGCTGTCCTCCTTGCACCGGCATCGCGTCACGAGCTTCTTTTTTTCAAGCCGCCCGATGAGGCGCGTAATTCCCGGCTCCGGCTCAATCATGCGGGCGGCGACTTCCATCGTCGGAAGCGTTTCACCCGCGCCGCGCAGTATGCGCAGCACATTGAACTGCTGGAGGGTAATTCCGTGCTGGTGCATGAGGGCCTCGAAACTCCGCTTCACGACCGATGCGGTCCGAAGCAGCGCAATGGTCGCTTCCTTGGCACGTTCCGGCGTGGATGGCATGGGTTTCGAGGTAGGTTTGGGGCCGTATACTTGACCAGTCAACTAATGGTTCCCCGCGCTCGAAAAACTTCTATCGATTCCAATCCTCGGCCATCCGGAGCAGCAGCAGCGCCGTGCGGGTAATCTGCATGGGCATGGTCCGGAGATCGGCCGTTTCGTGCGTCGTGTGCGTGCCCGAACCGAGTATGCCCAGCCCGTCGAGCGCCGCCGTGACATGGGCACCCGTGAACGAAATATCCGCTGCCCCGGCTTCGGCCGGATTGGCCGCAGCTACCGCTCCGTATCCGGCCGTTTCACTAACCCGGCTGAGCCTTTCGAGCAGCTCCCTGTTGCCCTCTGTCGGGCCCATGGGTGGATAACTGTCCCGGAAGGTGATCTCGGCATCGGTACCCGGCAGGTGTTCGACCACGACGCGCCGCATACGCTCCTTGGCCGCATCGCGCTGCTCCAGGGACAGCGCCCGCAAATCGCCCGAAATGAGGCTCTTGCCCGCAATCACATTCGTCTTGCCAAACGCCGTGCCTTCCTCTTCCTGGTCGTCGAACGTAATGTCCGTGCCGCCCACAATGAGCCCGGGGTTGAACGTAAGCAGTTCCTCGCCCGCCATCGTCTCGTAGAAGCCCACCAGGATGCGGGCCGCTTCGTAGATAGCGCCGTAGCCCACGTCCTCACTGAAGACGCGCGACGAGTGGGCGCGCAGCCCGTGTGTGGTGACTTCCCAGCCGGTGAAGCCGCGCCGCGCGGTAACCGCCGTTTCACTCTTTCCGTCTCCAGGCTCGAAGGCAAGCGCAATGTCAGCTTCGCGCGCCGCCTCGACGAGCGCGGCGCGACCCAGCTCCAGCGGATCGCCCGACGACTCTTCGTCACCAATCAGCGCCACGGTGATTGTCACGTCATCCAGCGCTCCCGCCTGTGCGAGCGCACGGATGACCTCCACGATTACCACATCCCCGCCCTTCATGTCAATCACGCCGGGGCCGACGGCGGTGTTTTCGTCGACGCGCTCGAAGCGCTGGAACGGACTGTCATCCTCGAAGACCGTATCCAGGTGCCCAACCATCAGGATGTGCGGACCCGCTCCGGACTGGCCCGCGCCAGCACCGCTGTCCGCGCCGCTGCCCGCGCCCACACGCCGGGCAAACAGGTGGCCGGCGCGACCGAAGGGAGCGCCATCCACCCACCACGTGTCGAAGCCGAGTTCGGTGAATGTGGCATCGAAGACGGCACCAACGGCGCGCACGCCCTCGAAATTCATGGAGCCACTGTTGATGTTGACGACCCGCTCGAGGTAGGCCACCGCATCTTCAAAACGGGAATCAATGAACGAAACCATGTCCCGTTCGCGCGGCGTCAATTCCTGCCGGGCATCGGCAGTCGCAGGTACACTCATCAAAAGTATCAGAAGAAAGTGTTTCATACATCATGGTACGGCTTCCTCAAGATACGAGCCCTGAAGCGCCAGCGCTTCACCGCCTCACGGGCGAGAGGTTGTAAACCAGGCGGAACATCACGTATCTCCCCAGTGAATTGACGCGCTCCTCCTGCACGAACGTACCTGAATTGTTGAAATTGACGCCTACATTCTCATTGAGCAGGTCCACACCCGAGAGTTGGAGCTCCATTTTCTGCTGCATCAGAAACCGCGAGAGCGTCGCATTGACGAGCGGCACACGCTGCTCCGTGCCCGAGAGTTCATCCGAGTAGATGCGGTAGTCGAGCTCGCCCGAGAGCTGCCAGGTATCGCCGGCGTAGAGCGTCGCTTCGCCAAAGAACGTCCGGTTTACGTAGTCCTGGTTGAGCCCCGGGTTGAGCGAGTAGCGGCTCCTGTTGAAATCGAGCCGCGCGCCGGCCCTTGCGGCAAACAGCTCCTGGTTCCGGTTTTCAAGCCGGCCCTCGACGGTGTTGACCAGGATCCGGCTCACGTTTTCCTCGCTGTTCACGAATTCAATGCCGCGCGAAAAGCGGGCCCGGTTGCTGATCGATGCTTTCACGCCGAGCGGCCGGATGGGCCGACCGAAATTCACGTTGCCAGTGAGCGACCAGTCCCCGTCCGTATTGACCGACGTAATGCGCTGGCGCAGATCGGGTGTCACTTCGCGCGAGCGGGCAATCTTGTTGTCCGTATAACTTGCACTCGCCCAGACGAAGAAATTCGTGAAGGAAAACTGGTCGAAGAAGTTGTAACTGAGCGAGAAACGATGCACGTACTCCGGGTCGAGCTCCGGATTTCCGACGCGGACCGTGATGGGGTCGCTGTTGTCCTCGAACGGCTGCAGCTCCTGCATGGACGGCTCGCGCGTCGACGTGCTGTAGCGCAGCGAGACGGTCGAGCGGCGCATGCGCAGCCGGGCATCGGCGCGCGGAAGCAGGTGGGTGAAGCGTTCATTGACGGTGTCGGGTGAGCGAAGAATGGTCCCCTCCAGGTGGGAGCCCTGCAGGTCTACGCCGGCACCGAGCTGCCATTTCCGGGTGTTCTGCCGAAGACCGATTCCTCCACTGATGTAGGTGTACGTGCGGTCCAGGCCACTGCTCACGTCCAGGTTGAATACCGGCGCGCCGTCCACCAGATCGAAAAACGACCGCGACTCGTCGTCCCGGACGGCGCGCCGCCGCACGCTCGTCTCGAACGTACGCTTTTTGGAGAGGGGATGCGTGAGGGTCAGTTTCTCTTCGTCCGTCCAGGAAGTACCGAGCGTCTCCTGCAGCTGATTCAGGTCCTCCTCCGTTTTGAGGTTGCCATCCTCGAAGAACGAATTGGCCGAGACGAGGTCGGCCAGGCCGTCCTGGTCCCGCACCGAGCCGGAAATTTCACCCACGAGGCTCGTTCCACTGTCCGAAAGCCGCCGCCGCCAGGTGAGCGATCCGTTTGCCTGGCGCTGGTCGGACCGGGAATCGAAGAAGGTACTGCTCGAATTGCGAAGCACATCGCTGGCCCGGGCCGTACGGGATGCCGTCCGGCGCGCATCGGAATCGGTAAGCGATCCCGAGAGCCGAAGCCGCAGGTCGTGCCCATCAGTAAGCTCGTGGAATGCATTCAGATTGAGCCTGTGATTGGTGCTCTCGGACGTTTCCAGCCTGTTTTCTGCTACCGTCGATCCGGCGCCGCTTCCCACCAGTTCTTCCTGGGTCAGTGCGCGGTCCGTAATGCGGTCCACGCTGTTCAGGAAGTAGGACGTGCGCAGCTCGGTGCCACGGGCAAGGTCACGATTGAAGTTTACGCCTCCCGAGCGCGTCGTTACGAATCCGTCGGACGAGCCCCCGCCCATGAGACCGCCCATGCTCACACCGCCAGCCATCATGCCTCCGATCCCGCCACTGAAACCCATGATTTCATTGAAGGAGAAACCCTGCTTGTTGACGTCATTGAAGTTTCCAAGGACGGAAAACTGCGTCGACGGGGAAAACCGGTTGACACTCACGCGCGTGTCGTGCCGGCCGGACTGGCCAAGTGCCGCCGTCAAGTCGTCACCCACGGCGCCGCTCACGTTGCCGAAGTAGCCCTGCCTGGCGTCTTCCTTGAGTTCAAGGTTGATTGTCTTTTCGCGCTCCCCGTCATCGACACCCGTGAACTCGGCCAGGTCCGAGCGGTCATCATACACCTCTACATTGTTGACGGCATCGGCGGGCAGGTTCCTGGTGGCTATTTTGGGATCATCCCCGAAAAATTCCTTGCCGTCAACGAGCACCTTCTTGACGTCCTCGCCCTGCGCCTTGATGGAGCCATCCTGTGCTACCTCGAGTCCCGGCAGGCGCCGCAGCAGATCCTCAACGCTGGCATTGGGGCGCACGCCGAACGCCGCCGCGTTGTAGATAATGGTATCCGAGCGCACGAGCAGCGGGATGTGCTCGTCGCTCACCACGAGCTCGTCAAGCTCCGAGACGCGCTCACTCAGCACGAGCCGCCCCACATCCAGGTCGGCGTTGCCCACCTCGATGTCCTTCTTCCGCGTTTCAAAGCCAACGAACGTAACCTGCAATACGTAGGCACCCATTGGTACGCGGCGAACGTTGAACCGGCCCTCCGGTCCGGTAATGCCGAAGCCGACCATGGTGGAATCTGTCGGCGTGAGCACGACTACCGTCGCGCCCTGCAGGGGAGCATCCAGCGAATCGGTCACGGTGCCCGTCACGTCGTGGCGCGACTGCGCGCTGGCCGCATCGGTCATGGCCAGAAGCGAGAGGACCAAGAGCGGGACGGCCAGCAACGAGAGGGCCGAAAAAGAAGAAGCCACGGTTCTTGCGATGGCCGCGGCGAAGGGGGCCGGCGTATGCGTCGTATCCATTGTCATGCTCCGCTCTCAGTTACCGCTGCGGAAAATGAACCCATTGCCGCCTCGGCGCCGCGCCCCCATTTCCTTCATGCGCTCCTCAACGATGTCGTCATACTCGGCGCGCGTGACTTTTTTGCCTTTTTCCGGCCGAACCCATTCGTCCTTACCAAGCGGTACGTCCAGTTCGATGGATCGGGCAGCCCAGGTGCGCTCACCGCCGTCGATATCGAGAACGAGAATGAGCCCGGGAAGTCCGGCCCACGAAGCCGGACCGCCGGAGACGGGGATTTCCGGCGTGAACCAGGCCACTACTTCCATGCTGTCTACCGTTGCGGTAGCCTTCAACGTAAGATAGCCCTCATAGGTGCTCTGCTCGGACGTCAGTCGCCACGCGGGCGTCTCCACGGATTCCGTAATCAGAAAGGCACGTCCCATGAAATCCCGCTGTTCGACGGCTGTCATATCGGAGAGCGACGTGTGGCGGATGCGCTCCACGGCCTCGCCGCCACTGGCCATCTGCATGCGGATGGTGGCTCCGCCACTGGAAATCTCGATGTCGCCAGACTCTTCCTCATCCTCGTCCGATGGGGGTGCATCGCGCATGACGAGTTCGTCCCCGCGCAGAAGCAACATGCGCCTGTTCGTCCGGCTCGATGGCATCTGGTCGCGCATGCTTTCCATGCCGGGCGGCAACTGGAAGTCCAACTGGACGGTTTCCTCGTAAATAATGCGGCCTGTGCGCCCGTCCTGGGCGAAGAGCTGCGTTGCCAGCAGGATGAGTGTGACGAGAAGGGAGACAACAATCTGTACGACTCGGGTCATGGTCTTGAAGGTTTGTTCACCTCTGAAACGGACCGCCCGTCCGGATTATTGCCCGGCGTAAAAAAATCAGAATACCCGGTTCACGTTGAATCCGAACCGGATATCGCCGTCGAAAAAGGCGTCGTCGTTGCGCGCAATGGCGTGCTGCGGCGTAATCCAGCGCGAAGACGTGAAAAACAGCTGGAACACATGGCCACCCGTTTCGATGTTCACGGCCGCTGACAGCATGTTGGTCGTGCCATCGGACCGGCTGCCGAGAACCGGAATGTACTCGACCGCAAGGGACACCTGCGCGTGCACCACGTAGCGCGCGGCAAGAGCCAGCGCAACGTGCGTGTTCTCCTCTTCCACCACGTCTCCGAACCGGTCCAGTTCGCGAAAGACCACATTGAAATGGGAAATGGTCGGCGCTACCTGGAAGCTCAGCGTATTGCTCACGCGGCGTGCCAAAAGCAGCGACGAGGTGTAGGACAGCCGCTCGTCGAAGGAAAATCCGTTTTCGAGCGTCGTAATCCCCACATTCGCCGCGAGCGCCACCTCCAGCGGCACGCGGTCGTCCTTCGTCTGCCTGAGCACATTCCACTTGGCCCGGAAATCGTAGACCTTGTCAAAGCGCGAGCGGCCTGCTCCAACCGAGAGCCTGTTGGTCAGCCCGTAATCCAGCCCGAACCGGATGTTGGCTGCGCCGTCGAGCCCCCAGAGCTCACTCGCCCCGTCGGAGAGCCTCCCGAAACTGTGCTGGATGGTGAAATGCAGATCGCCCGCCCCCACATTCGCAACCGATGGCATCACGACGACCGATGGCGCCCAGAAAACTTCGTCGACGGGCCCACCCGGGCGCGCACGGACGCGCTCAAGCTGGGCCTGAGCATCTACCGGAAAACAGCCGAACACAATACATCCAACTACGAAAAAACGAGTGACGGTGCGCATGATCATGGGTCCTGGGTATGCAAAAGGGCACGAATTTCAATGTCCTGCTCGGGATCGACCTTGATGACGAGTAGCCTGGGCGGTTCAATCCGGTAATCCTCCAGGTTGAGCGTCCAGGCCGCCGAGAGCTCGAGCGCCTCGCCACGGGGCGTCAGCGTGCCGTGGACCACGACGTCGCGCGTGACGCCGTGCAGCGTGAACTGCCCCCGGACCGTGGCTGGCTGGGGCTCTGATTGCAACAGGTCAACGGGCGTCGTGAGCGTTCCCGTGAACTCCGCAAACGGGAATTCATCGACCTCGAGCGTGCGACGCATGTCTTTGTCCCGCTTCTTTTTACCGGTATCGAGCGTAGCCAGGTCGAGAAAAAAATCGACCGTATCGGTTTCGAGCGAGATCATCCCGGAAAGGGCGCCGGACGTGCCTGTGAACTCGTGAAGCGGAACAGACGAGGTGAATGTTGCCGTGCCTTCACGCGTAATGAATGTCTGGGCAGTTGCGGCACGCGGTGCCAGCCCCACGAGGAGCGCCGCGACGAGCGCCGCGCGTGCACCCCCCGGCAGTCGGGCAGTGAACGGCAGCGGCCAGCGGATATCAGTTGTCGGGAGCGCCATCGTCTATCCAGTCTCGGATGATATTGATGGATGTGCCGTCGAGCGGACCCTTTCCAAGCGGCATGCGGGCACCAAAGCGGGGCTGGCCCGAAATCTTGTCGATGATGGGGCTGTCGGCGCTGTTACCAGGCTCGACAATGCCCCTGCCGTACTGGACGCCGACGGAGGACATGACCAGATTCCACGACCCCAGGTTGACGCCATTGGTGGTCTCGCCGATGTGGCAGCCCGAGCCGCCGCAGCTCTGGTTGAAAATGGGTTGCACGTCGCGGGCATATTGAACGAGCGTGGGGGGATCGTTCGTTCCCGAGCCGTCGCCTGGAGGAGGGTCGGTCAGGCCGGTGTTGTCAATGGTATCACTCGTGCAGGCCGTCATGGCCAGAGCGAGCAACAGGAATACGGCACGGTACATGTTGTATCTCTGGTTGTATCTCTGGGACATTGGGTCCAAAATATTCAGACACGCCTAAGGCGTGTTCACACTACGTCGGAGGCCGCTGTAGCAGTCGGAAATGGCGTTTGTCAAGGCGTGAGGAGCGAAGTATGGCAGCGTCATTCGGCGAAGTATTTCGCCAGAGCGACGAACAACAAAGAGAAACGCCATTTCCGGCGCTACCCGCTGGGACGGGGCCAAATGCGTGTCCACCGTCAGCGGACTCCGACGTAGTATGAACACGCCGAAATAGTACGGAATGGTCGTGAAGAAAGAAAGGTACTCTGGCGTGCCGTCCATGGGCCTGCGGGCTACCCCCGCTGGGCGCAGGGAACACACACGCGGCTCTCGGGCATGACCTCGAGCCGGCCCGATGGAATAGGTTCTCCGCACCGGACGCACGTGCCGTACGTGCCGTCATCGATCGCTGTCAGCGCGCGCTCAATGGCCTGGATCCGCTTCTTCATGCGCTCTTTCCCGGCCACCGACATGGCCTGCGACTGGATGGCTTCCATGCGCGTGAGCCGACCTATGGCGTTGTCGGGCGTAATGCTGCTGTCGGCAGACGTGGCCTCCTTCACTTCACGCGACAGACTTCCATGCAGTGAAAGAAGTATTTTCCTGAATCGGATGTGTTCGTTATTGTCCATGGAATCAATCGGTCGTCACCATGCGCCTTGTCCCGCTTATGCGCCCTCTTCTACTCATATTGCTCATTCCCGTCCTGCTCTCGGCAGATCGCACTTCCCAGGCCCAGAGCGTGCAACAGGCCTCTTCCGCATCTGAACCGCGGGCCAATTATGAACTCGCCGCCCGGTTTGCGCCCTACAACATACGGGATCTCGTCTACTCAACTTCGGTGCGGCCGAACTGGATCCCCGACGGGGAGGCGTTCTGGTACGAGTGGGAGACGTCGGAGGGCACGACCTGGTTCGTTGTCAATCCGGAGCGGGGCACAAAGCGCGAAGTGTTCGACCGCGACCGGATTGCGGCCGAACTGACGCGCATAACGCGCGATCCATTCGATGCAAGGCATCTCCCCATTCGAAATATCGTGTTCGAGGATGCGAATACGCTGCGCTTCGAGGTCGAGTCGTCCGAGGAGGAAGAGGTCCCGTCCGAGGAAGGCGAGCGTGGCAATACGCAGCAGGACTCGACGGCCACGCGCGAAAAGGAAATGCGCAACAAGGTGTTCTACTTCGAATATCAGGTCGACTCGCAGACGCTGCGCGAGCTCGAGGACCCCGAGAAGCCCGACAACCACCCGGGCTGGGCATCGGTATCGCCCGACGGCGCCTGGGTCATTTTTGCCCGGTACGAAAACCTGTACAAAATGAGCGGTGAGGACTACGCGCGCATTCTGGATGCGCGGCGCGGGAAGTCGGGTGACGAGGCCGATGAGGCGGAAGAAAAGGTCGAGGTGGAGGAAATCCAGCTTACGACCGGTGGCGAGGAATTCTTCTCGTATGTCGCCAGCAGGTGGCGACTCGGGCAGCACCACGGAAGCACGGCGTCGGAAGTGGAGGAGAACCGGGACAAGCGCAAACGGGCCGATATCGTGTGGTCGCCCGGATCGGAGTACTTCACCGTCATGCGCATGGACCTGCGCGAGGTGGGCGATCTGTGGATCATCCATTCGACGGAAAAGGGCCGGCCGGAGCTTGAGACGTACAAATATGGTATGCCGGGCGAGAAAAACGTGGCCCAGTACCACCTCGAAATCGGATCCGTCGCGCAGGACTCCACCTGGGTGGTCGATGATTCGCTCTGGGTCGACCAGCAGGTAGGCGTCTTCACCGAGCGGCAATTCCGGTACGCCGGGGATGAGAGCGCCTTTCAGCAGCGCTGGCTGACGACGGAGCCCGGTTCGTTCCTGATGTACCGGCAGAGCCGCGACTACAAGCGGGTCGACGTGCTGCGCGTCGAGGCGGCAACGGGACGGGCGGATGTGGTTTTCGAGGAGCGGTTCAATACCTATATCGAAGTCCAGACGCCGCACCTGCTCTCGGGCGGCGACATCATCTGGTGGTCCGAGCGCGACGGATGGGCGCACCTCTACCGCTATGCACCCGACGGAACGCTGCGCTCGCAGCTTACTTCCGGACCATTTTCCGTCCGCTCGGTCGAGCGCATTGCCGAGCGCGACGGCGTGCTGTTTTTTGAAGCCGGTGGCCGGGAGGCCAGCGAGGATCCCTACTACCTGCACCTCTACCGTGTCGGGCTCGACGGCCGGGGGTTGCGTCTGTTGAACGCGGGCAACTTCGACCACCGCGCGTCGGCCAGCGAATCGGGAAGGTTCTTCGTCAACAACTTGTCACGCATCAACACGGTCCCGCGCTCGACGCTCCTCCGGGCCGATGGCGCCGAAGTCATGCCGCTCGAGGAGGCCGACTTTTCGAGGCTCATGGAAGCTGGTTACCGCTTTCCCGAGCCCTTCACTGTCAAGGCGGCCGACGGCATCACGGATCTCTACGGCGTTATGTACAAGCCCTTTGACTTCGACTCGACGCGCGTCTACCCGCTCGTGGAATACGTCTACCCCGGCCCGCAGACCGAGGCCGTTGCCAAGTCCTTTTCGACGGCGGCGAGTGAAACCGCCCTCGCACAATTCGGCATGGTCGTCATAACGGTCGGCAACCGGGGCGGGCATCCGGCACGCTCCAAGTGGTATCACAACTATGGATACGGCAACCTGCGCGATTACGGCCTGGATGACAAAAAAGCCGCCGCCGAGCAGCTGGGGGCGCGCCATGCCTGGCTGGACCTGGATCGAGTCGGCATCTACGGTCACTCCGGGGGCGGCTTCATGTCGACGGCCGCCATGCTCGTCTATCCGGATTTCTTCAAGGTGGCCGTTTCCTCGTCAGGAAACCACGACAACCGGATCTACAACCGTTACTGGTCCGAGCAGCATAATGGCGTCAAGGAGGTGGTCAGCGACTCGGGGGACGTATCGTTCGAATTCGACATCGGTATCAACCAAGCGCTCGCATCCAACCTCAAGGGACGCCTGCTGCTCACCACATCGGACGAGGACAACAACGTGCATCCGGCATCTACCATCCGCATGGCCGATGCACTCATCAAGGCCAACAAACGGTTCGATTTCTTCCTGTTTCCCGGGCAGCGCCATGGCTACGGAAGCATGTCGGACTACTGGTTCTGGTTGCGCGCCGAATACTTCGTGCAGCACCTGCTCGGTGACGATACCTGGAGCGCCGATATCATTGAGCTGCAGCGCGAGCGGCCAAGGACGCGGTGAATGTTATATTGTCCGGGTACTGAAAAAAGAAAGCCAAATCATGTCCAAACGGAAAAAATTGACATTCGAGGGAGAAGAGCGCACGGTAAGCTGGGACGCGGGGCTCTGTATCCACGCCGCCGAGTGCGTACGCGACAGAAGTGACCTGTTTGTCTACGGTCGCAAGCCGTGGGGCCAGCCGGATCTGGTCGACGCTGGTACGGTAGATGCGGTCGTGGCGCGCTGCCCGTCGGGTGCGCTCGTGGCGCGCGACACTGACGGACGCGTGCAGGGAGACACGCCGCCTGGCAATACGGTCACCGTGTGCCCGGATGGACCTCTGTATTTCGAAGGCCAACTGGAGGTGGATGGCGCTGACAGGGACATGGAGGGCGTCCGGTTCCGCGCCGCACTCTGCCGGTGTGGCGCATCGAAAAACAAACCATTCTGTGACAACAGCCACAAACAATCGGGGTTCGATGATTCCGGTGCCGTCGGTCAGGAAGGGCCGGGCCTGGAATCGGAAGGCGGGCCGCTCAAAGTGGGCCGCGCCCCGAATGGACCGCTGCTCATAGGTGGCAACCTGTCCATCCGCGCAGCCAGCGGGCAGGTCCGCTGGAAGGGAACGAAAGTGGCGCTCTGCCGGTGTGGCCACTCGCAGAACAAACCCTTCTGTGACGGCGCGCACCGCGATGCAAATTTCGAGGCAGAGTAATGATATCTGACGTGTTTCCCCGGTTTTTCCCAGGTGTTGGTCGCGACGGCGCTGTCGGCCTCCCGCCCATGGCTGTCGCCGTGCTGCTTCTGGTCCTCTTCCCCGGCTGCCAGCCCGATGCCACATCCGCGAGAGGCCACACCGAAGCCGACGTGGCGGCCGTAAACCACACGCTGGACCAGATCCATGCGCAGGCGGCACGCGCCGATTTCGACGCGTATTTCGACCTCTACTCCAAGCAGGCGGTATTCCTTGGAACAGACGCCACCGAACGCTGGCCAATGGCCGACTTCAAGGCCTACGCGCAGCCCCGTTTCGAGGACGGAGGCGGCTGGGAATACCATGTGCTCGAGCGCCACGTAGATTTCGCACCCGGTGGGGATGTGGCCTGGTTCGACGAGCGGCTCGAGAACGTGAACATGGGGGAGACACGTGGATCGGGCGTGCTGTTGCGTGAAGACGGTGCCTGGAAGGTGGCCCAGTACAATCTGACGGTACTCGTGCCGAACGAATTGGCCCGCAGCATTGTTCAGCAGATTCGAGAGCACGAACAGGACACCGACAACTGATACCTGATCCTCCGATACCTGATCCTCCGGCCATGAAGAACGAGCCTGCATCCGCACCCATCCTGGTTGCGGCCCTGTACAGATTCCACCCCGTACCTGACACGGAAGCCGCGCAGGCCGCCCTGCAACGCGTCATGGAGCAGCATGCCGTACGTGGAACCCTGCTTGTAGCTGACGAGGGAATAAACGGGACCATTGCGGGTGCCCGGGACAACGTGCATGCCGTGCTCGCTGAAATCAGGGGCATCGAGGGGTTTGGCGACCTGATCCACAAGGAATCCGAGGCGGCAGAAATGCCGTTTCTGCGCGCCAAGGTGCGCCTCAAGAAAGAAATTGTGACGCTCGGCGTTGACGGTGTGGATCCGAACAGGGTAGTCGGCACATACGTCCCGCCTGAGGACTGGAACCGGCTCATTTCGGACCCCGCCACCATTCTCGTCGATACGCGCAACGACTATGAAGTGGAAGTAGGCACGTTCCGGGGAGCACGAAACCCGCATACGACCTCTTTCAGGGAGTTCCCGGACTATGTGGAACGCGAACTCGCGGGCCACGAAACCGAACCCATTGCCATGTTCTGTACGGGAGGCATCCGCTGCGAGAAGGCCACCTCCTACCTGCGCAGCCGCGGTTTCGAGAAGGTCTTTCACCTGGAAGGCGGCATATTGAATTACCTCGAACGTGTACCGGCCGACGAGTCGCTCTGGGAGGGCGAGTGTTTCGTATTCGACAATCGCGTAACGGTCAATCACGCGCTTGAGCCCGGCACGTACGCCATGTGCCATGCATGTCGTATGCCCGTAACGGAGAAGGACATGACGCTGCCCTCATGGGAAGAAGGCGTGAGTTGTCTGTATTGCCATGCGGAGCGAACAGAAGCAGACCGCGAGCGGCTGCGGGAGCGTCAGCGTCAACTTGAGCTCTCTCGCGAGCGGGGCATACCGCACATCGGACAGGACGCCCGGGAGTACCTCGAGAGCGCCGCATCTACCCGCTGAAAAGAACGTCTGAGGCCGCCCGGAAAGGTCAGTTTGGCGGCAGCAGCATGATGTGCGCGCGGAACGTGCCCGGATTCATGATCCAGGGTCCGCCGGGCGTCATGGGCTCAAGTGGCAGCCCTGTGGATTCGGTCGTGGCGTAGGGCGTGTAGACGACGTAGCGCAGTTTGGAGTCCACGACCTCACCCAGTTCCTCGTCCCAGCGTGCATTTTCACCGTAACGAAGGTACATGGTTGCCTCCCCGTCAAACCATTCGAGCGTACCGGCGTCGATTTCAGCCTCGCGCATACCCACGGTTTCGCGGCCATCAATGCCCTGGGATTTGAGTTCGTGACCGCGGCGCACATAGGCATCGAGTGCCGCCTGCCAGCATGTGGCTTCGAACCCTTCCACGTTCGGGTTGTCGGCTGCGCAGAAGAACGTACCGTCTCCCTCACGAATGACCTCAAGTGCGCCGGCATCGTTGAACGCGTAGACGGTGGCCGTTCCGTGGAACGCTTCGGGCGCGGCCGAGAGGGCTTCGCCCAGGAGCCGCGGATCCGGCTGTTGAGCGCATGCGGAAGAAGAAATGGCGACAACGAGAAGGAGGGGCAGGGCCCGAAGAGACTTCATGTCGGTTTGTCGGTTGGGATCGTTATGTCTGCAATGTACGCACAACCGGATGATGTGGCATGATTACCCACACGCTGCATACTGAACAGTGGCTCGAGAGGCCGCGCCAGGAGGTATTCGACTTTTTTGCCGATGCCGCGAACCTCGAGGCTATTACGCCGGACGAACTCCGCTTCCGGATTCTCTCCCCTCAGCCCATCGAAATGCGCGTGGGCGCGCTTATTGACTACCGGTTGCGCCTGGCCGGTCTTCCGTTTCGTTGGCGCACGGAAATCACGGCCTGGGATCCGCCGTATTCGTTCGAGGATACGCAGCTCAAGGGGCCGTACCGGACGTGGATCCACCGGCATGGTTTCGAAGAGCGCGACGGGGGAACGCTTGTCACCGATCACGTTCGTTATGCCCTGCCGCTCTCGCCTCTTGGGGATGTGGCCCTGCCCCTCGTCAAGTGGCAGCTTGGACGAATTTTTGCACACCGTCAACGGGTGATTGCGGATGCGTTCGGTGTCCCCCGTCCCGGCGGGTCGGGTGCGTTGGCGTCGGGCCCGGTGGCCGATCGGTGAGCGGGACGCCTGCTGCCACCTCTTCAAGGGCCTGGACGAAGATTTCCGGCGCACGGTCCACCCAGGCCTTGAAGGTCGACTGGTCGCGGGGCGCGAAGTGCTCAAGCCGCTCCAGGTCGAACGTGCCTGATGCGTAGCCACCGCCAAGCAGCGTGGCATCCATGGCGTTGCACTGCTGCTCGACGTGTGTCGGGACCATGAGCAGCGGTTTACCCAGATACATGGCCTCGGCGGTGGTTTCAAAGCCAGCGGTCGTGGCTATTCCGGAGCAGGCAGCCATTTTTTCAAGGAAGAGCCGGTCGTCGAGGTGGTGCAGCACGAGGTTGTCCAGCACCTGGTCATCTCTTTTTTTCTGTGGATGCGACAGGAAGCAGTGAACGAGCGACCGGGGGCGCTCCTCGCACCATTCGCGGATTTCGCCGACGAGTTCGGGTCGCCACAGGTACACAAGCAGGTAGGGGGGTTCGGTCCGGCGGGGCTTCAGGCCGAAGAACTCCCGGCGCAGGATGGGCGGCACAACCTGCAGGTTGATCTGCGGCATGTCGGGCGCGTCGTACAGGCTCAACCCGAGGAGCCGCGCCGCCCTGATGGCGGTCAGTTTCGTGAACATGAGTATGCCCTGCCGCTGGAGGCGCGAGCCGGCCGTGAACGGGTAGCGGGAGTGGTGGAACATGTGCTGGTGGGCAATGGCCACCATGGGTACCGTCGAATTGCGGCGCAGGCCGGCGAGCGGCTCATAGAAGTTCACCATCACATCGGGCCGGTAGGCCTCAAGGTGGTCATCGATCGAGCGGATGCCCTTCAGGTAACGCAGCGAGAGGCGACTGGCCGAAAGCGTGGTTCTCCACACGTTGATGGCCCGCGCATCGGCGTTGAGTTTGATATCGGGACTTTCGTAGGCATGCATGGGACACATGAGCCGCTCGCCAAGAAAAGCCGGGACGGTGCCGTTTTCAGCGTGCCCGACGAGCGTTGCCACGACCTCGTGACCGGCATCGCGAAGCAGGCCTGCGAGTGCAATGGCCTGTGTCATGTGACCGCGTCCCTCTCCCTGGAGACAAAAAAGTATGCGAAGTCCCATTAATCAGCACTTTTTGCAAGAGGTTCGGTAGTGACATTCCATGCCGGCTCGTGACCCGGGAGTCCGTCGCCCCGGGTGAAAAGCTCAAGCGGGGCAGGCGCCTGTCGTTTTGTCCAATCCACCAGTTCCAGGCGGCCGTCGGTGTATTCGATGAGCGCCGTACAACTCTCCACCCAGTCGCCACAGTTCAGGTAGTGGATGCCGTCAATCATACGTTCATCAGCATGGTGGATATGCCCACACACGACGCCATCGACTTGTTCCTGATGTGCTTTTTCCGCAACCAGTTTCTCGAAGTCATCTATATACTGCAGGGCTTTCTTGGTGCGCTGCTTCAGATACGCCGAGAGGGACCAGTACGGACGGCCCATCCAGGAACGAATGATGTTGAACACCCCGTTCAGGGCAAGGGCAATGCCATAGGCCACGGCTCCCAGTTTCTGGAGCCATTTGGTATACCGGATAATGCCATCGAATTCATCGCCGTGCACGATCAGGAACCGGCGACCATCGAGCAGGTCGTGATAGGCCTGGTGCCTGACAATGACCCGCCCGAACTGCATACCGACGTAATCACGGGCAAAGTCGTCATGGTTGCCCGGAATGTAGGTGACCTCGGTCCCTTTCCGGGCACGGCGCAGTATTTTCTGGATGACATCATTCTGATCCTGTGTCCAGTACCAGGACCTCGAAAGCGCCCAGCCGTCAACGATGTCGCCCACCAGATACAGATAGTCGCTTTCGTAATGCGCCAGGAAATCGATCAAATCCCGGGCTCGGGCGTACCTCGTACCCAGGTGAAAGTCAGAAATCCAGATGGTCCGAACGCGTTGTGTTGCAGGCGACATGGCGTCTGTTTTTTATGCAATTTCACAGGTGCATTCGACCTGAACATTATCCTTCCGTTACCGAACTGTAATGAATATTGGAATACTCGGAGCCGGTGGTATTGCGCTCGATCGCCACGTACCGGCCCTCCACGCCCACCCCGACCTGACCCTCTGGAGCGTGCTCAGCCGCGATGCGGCGCGGGCGGCGGCCGTGGCCCGCGGCCACGGGGCGGCTGCTCCGCAGCCGGCCCACACAGACGTGCGCACGCTGCTCGCCGATCCGGAGCTCGACGCCGTCCTCATTGCCACGCCCGACCGGATGCACAAGGCGCACGCTGTGGCCGCCGCCCGCGCCGGCAAGCACATCCTGCTCGAAAAACCCATGGCCACATCGGTTGAGGAGTGCCGTGCCATTGAAGCGGCCTGCCAGGAAGCCGGCGTGACGCTCGCCATGGCCTACCACATGCGGCACCACATGGGACACCGCGCCCTGAAGGCGCGTATCGAAAACGGTGATTTCGGCACACTGCGTCACATGCGCATCCACTGGACGTTCGCCGCGCCGGACGGTGAGAACTGGCGCGCCAAACCGGATACGGGCCGCTGGTGGAGTCTGGCCGCAAACGGCACCCATTGTCTGGACCAGATCCGGTGGCTCATGGGACCCCACTGCGGCGAAATCACCAACATCGCCTGCATCCAGAGCCACGCCAAGTTTGACAGCTCACACGACGAGTCAAGCGCAGTCATTCTGTCCCTGGAATCCGGGGCCACGGCCGAGTTTTTCGTATCGGTCCAGGTCGCATCACCCTCCCGCGTCGAGCTCTACGCGGACGACGGTTGGGCACGGGCGGAAGACACCATGGGACGGCACGGCTCCGGCCGCATTGACACGCATGCGGGACCCATCGCCTACACCCCAGCCAATCCGTTCCTGGGCGAGTGGACCGATTTTCATAATGCCGTCACGAAGAATCGGTCGCCCGAAGTTACGGCGGCCGAAGGATCCACAAATGTGCACTGGTTGTCGCGCATCCAGGAAGCATCGCTGTAAAACGACATCGCACGGCGGAACGGGGGTGCCCGGACCGCGTACATCGATTCACGATTTAGACAAGCCTAAACCCTGTGCTACCCATGACTATCCGTCACCTTCCCGCCTCCCACACCGCCGCATCTCCGATCCATGGCCGACTGGCCGTGCTTCTCGCGCTCATTCTGGCCGCATCGTCGGCCCCCGCCCTGTCCCAGGTGGCCCCGCTCATTACCGACCGCCCCGACTTCACCGAAAGTGCAGCCGCGGTTCCCGTCGGATCATTCCAGTTCGAAGGCGGTCTGACATTTGAAGATTCCGGCGTCGATGCCCTCATTTTCGGAGAGCCGCTTATCCGCTATGGCCTCCGCGAACGTCTGGAACTGCGCTTCGGCCTCCCGTCCATCGTATCGCTCGACGATCCGGTCGACGACACCGGACTGTCTGACCTTTCGGTAGGATTCAAACTGGAGCTACCTCCGACCTCCACCGCCTGGGACATGGCCGTCATCGGCACGCTCTCCCTGCCCACGGGAAGCGACAACTTTACATCAGACACCATCGATCCGTCGGCCATTTTCGTCGCCAGCCGCGATATCAGTGACAGGCTTTCATTTGCCACGCAGGCCCGCGGGGCCATCGAGGGCGACGACAACGACGCCGTGCTCGAGGCCACGGCCGTCTTCGGTTATGCCCTTCGGGAGAATCTGGGCGGTTTCGCTGAAATCGCCACGCGCTTCCAGGACAATGTAGATACGGGCGTGACGCTGCATACAGGCGTCTCAAGCCTGATCAAGGAACTCCTGCAGGTCGATGTCCACCTGGGTTTCGGCCTGACCGATACGGCACCGGATTTTTTCATCGGAGCCGGATTGTCCTACCGACTGGACCGGTAGAAGTGTACATTGGGGCCGTTACACCCATAACGTACACTGGTCCTTCCCATGATGGCACAGCCTGGTTCACCCACGCGGGACAGGCGCCCGTCCGCAGCGCCGGCCCTCGTTTTCCTCCTCGCCGCACTGACCCTGGCTCTGGTCTCCCATCCCGGCGCGACCCTTGCCCAGACGGTACCTGTCTGGGAGCCCGTCCCGTTCGGGCCTGTACTCGGCCCCTCCACGTCGTCCGACCGGTTTGACGACATAGATTTTGCCGATCGCACACATGGCTGGATGGTGCACCGCGCCAATGGTGAAATCTGGCATTCGGCGGACGGTGGACTGTCCTGGCAAATACAGCTCGACGAGCCCGGTACATCGTTCCGCTCGATTGCGTTTGCGAATGACCAGGTGGGCTGGGCAGGCACACTGACCAACGGGCGTACGCTCTGGGAGACGCGCGACGGTGGTACGACGTGGTTGAACATCACCGACAGCATCCAGGGTGTGGACCCGGCGGGAATCTGCGGCATGGTAGCCGTCTCGGACAACGTGGTCTACGGCGTGGGCGCATTCTTTGGCGCGCCGGTCGTGGTCCGAACAAAGGACGGCGGGCAGAACTGGGATTCAAAATTCGTCAATGACGTTACCGACACGCTCGTCGATGTGTACTTCTTTGACGACATGACCGGGATTGCGACGGGCGGTACGAGTACGGTATCATCGCTCGACGGCGACGTGACCGTAATCCGCACGGAAGACGGCGGTGAGACCTGGGAGCGCGTCTACGAGGGTACGCGTGGCCCCGGCATCCAGGGTGAGTGGGGGTGGAAGATCACATTCCCGACACCCGACGCAGGTTATATCTCCGTCGAAACCATATCCAACTTCAATGGCCTGCCCGCCAAAATACTCAAAACCACCGATGGCGGCCGGACGTGGTCCCCGATCGAAGTCGACGGTAGCGTCAGCCGCGCCGGGCTGCAGGGCATTGGGTTCGTAACGGCGGACGTGGGTTGGGCTGGCGGCCGTGGCGTGACATCGCTGACAACGGACGGGGGCAATACGTGGCAACAGCTCGAACACTTCAGTACGCTGACAGGCACGGGACAACTCGATGGCAACATTAACCGTTTCCTCGTGGTCGATGACACCACAGCGTTCGCCATCGGCCAGCGCGTATACCAGCTCAATGGACTTGACGCGCTCATCACCGATGTCATTGCGGAAAACACGCTCCCCGATGCATTCGAAATCGGAGAGGGCTACCCCAACCCGTTCACCGACCGCGTGACGCTCCCCTTCACTCTCAGCCGCGCTCAGCCCGTCGGCTTCCAGGTCATCGACGTGCTCGGCCGCGTACTCCGGATCGAACCCACCACGGTACTGCCGGCCGGAGAGCACACGTTCACCTGGGATGGTACCACGCTGCAGGGCACACGTGCCGCCTCCGGCAATTATATTGTACTGATGGATATCGGCTCGTCACCGGAAATGAAACACGTCGTGCGCATCCGATGAAATTGCATCTTGCCCTCCTGGCGCTGTTCGCCGCATCTCCCCTCATCAGTCCGCTCGCAATGGCGCAACAGGATCCGGTGGATGGAGGCCATGCCCACCACCCTGATGCCGAATTGCTCATCGCCCTCACACAGGACTTTTTCGATGCACTCGCCGAGGGGGATGCCGAGCGGATGGCCGCCATTCAACTGCCCGGCGGCCACGCTTATATTTCGGGTGCGGACGGATCGACCACAGTGCGCCCCTTTTCCGCGATGTTGGAAGGCATTGCAGACCAGGGCGGCCGGTTCCTCGAGCGCATGTTCGAGCCCGAGGTGCGCATTGCAGGGCCCGTGGGCATGGTCTGGACGTCGTACGATTTCCATATCGACGGTGAACTGAGTCATTGTGGCACGGATGTTTTCACCTACCTGAGAAAGGACGGCGCTTGGCGCATGGTACAGGCCACCTACTCCGTTGAAACCGCCACGTGTCCGGAACGGCCCGCCCCTGAATAGCCCGGCCACATCCCGTGAATAGTACTTTCAGCGTTTACCTGCGGCTCGGGCTCGATCACATCCTGGACCTTTCGGGCTATGACCACATCCTGTTCGTTGTGGCCCTTGCTGCGCTCTACACGCTCCACCGGTGGCGCCATCTCCTGATCCTCGTTACCGCCTTCACGCTCGGCCATTCTCTCACGCTGGCTCTGGCCACACTCGACATGGTGCGCGTAGACTCCGGCCTCGTGGAGTTCCTCATTCCGCTCACCATCCTGACAACCGCCCTGCTGAATATCGGCGAAACCGTCCTGGACCCACAGCTGCGCGAGACGGATATTGAATCGCGACGTGTCTGGCAGGCCAAATACGTCCTTGCAGCGGCCTTCGGGCTCATCCATGGACTCGGCTTCTCGAATTTTTTACGCGCCGTACTCGGCGGTGAGGAGAGTCTCCTGCTCCCGCTTCTTGCCTTCAACATCGGTCTTGAAGTGGGTCAGATCGTGATTCTGGGGGTGGTACTCGTCCTCGCCGAAGCCGCTACGCGAACCGCCGTGGTGAGCCGCCGCACGTGGGGACTTATTGTCTCGGCGCTCGTTGTGCTTATCACCCTGACCATACTGTTCTGAGAGGCCGGTTTCATCAAACACTTGCCTGTCATGATTACAACCTTTTCCCGCGGAGCCGGACTGGCTCTCTCCTTCGCCCTGATTCTCGGGCTGTGTGCAACGCCGTCGGCGAACGCACAGAACTGGCGCAATGTCGACGGCGATGTTCGCAGCGGCAATCATTCCATGTTCCGGCCCATCGACTCGTGGCCAGACGCCACGCCCGTCCGAGGAGCATCGGGTGCGCCGGGCCCGCAGTACTGGCAACAACGCGCCGATTATGTAATCGAGGCCAGTCTGAACCCCGAGACGCACCGGATTACCGGCAGCGAGCGCATCACCTATCACAACAATTCGCCGGATGAACTGACCTTCCTGTGGGTGCAGCTCGACCAGAACGTGCGCTCGCTCGAAAACAGCCGCGCGTATGCCATCGAAAGTGCGCTTCCCGAGACCATCAGCCCCGCCTTCCGGCAGTTCGTGGGCGTCGAGAAGTTCGATGGCGGCTTTGACATTACGCGCGTGCAGCTCGTTGCAGCAGGCGGTCGGCTTGTCGACGCCAAGTACCGCATAAACGATACCATTATGCGGATTTCGCTGCCCGAAGCACTGAAGCCAGGCGAGCGGATGTCGTTCGAGATTGACTGGTCGTTTCTCATGCCGGACAACGGCCGCGGTGCCAAGGAACGCGTGGAAGACGGCTGGCTTTATGTGGTTGCCCAATGGTTTCCGCGCATGAGCGTTTATGATGACGTGAACGGATGGCAAACGGAGCAATTCTTTGGCCGCGGGGAATTCTACCTGAACTTCGGTTCCTATGACGTCAAACTGACCGTCCCGTGGGACCATATTGTAGATGCGACGGGTGAGCTCCAGAACCCGGATGAGGTGCTGACAGGGGAGCAGCAACGCCGCCTGGAGCAGGCCTACACGTCCGAGGAACCGGTCTTCATTGTCGGACCGGACGAGATCATGCAGCCTGCCAGCCGACCGGTCCGCAGCGGCACATTGACGTGGCATTTCAAGGCGGATGACGTGCGTGACTTTGCATGGGCGTCTTCAAAGACATTCGTCTGGGATGCTGCCGGCTATTCCTATCCGGATGAGGAACGCATCATCAAGGTACATTCGCTCTACCCCCGTCGTGCCATGCCGCTCTGGGACAAGGTCTCGACGCGGGCAAGCATCGTAACGCTCGAGTCCTATGGCGACATGTCCCTGAAGTACCCCTACCCGAAAGCCATCAATGTGAATGGTCCGGTTGGAGGCATGGAGTACCCCATGGTCGCCTTCTGCGGGGCCAGGCCGGCCCCCGATGGCTCGTATTCGGATGGCGTGGAGCGGGCTCTGATCGGCGTTACCATCCATGAGGTAGGTCACAACTGGGTACCCATGATCATTGCCTCGGACGAGCGCAAGTGGACATGGATGGACGAGGGACTCAATACGTTCCTGCAGTACTATGCGGAGCAGCGCTATGCCGAGAAATTCAACGGTACCGACATCTGGACACAGACATCGGACGGGACGTACCCATCCCGACGCGGACCAGCCCCCCAGATTGTCGACTACATGAAAAACCCGGCACAGGTCCCGATCATGACCGAGTCGGATCTGATCCAGAACAACTTCGGCAACAACGGCTATGCCAAGCCGGCCACGGGTCTGGTCATGCTGCGCGAAGAAATCATGGGGCCCGACGTGTTCGACGACGCGTTCCGGGAATATTCGCGGCGCTGGGCATTCCGCCATCCGCAACCAGCCGACTTTTTCCGCTCCATGGAGGAGGCATCGGGTGAGAACCTGAACTGGTTCTGGAGGGGCTGGTTTTACACGACCTACGCCAACGATCAGAAGCTGGCCTCCGTGACCGAGCAGGCCGCCGACTCCCTGCTTGGAAGCAGCGACCATGGTGCACTCTACTACCGCGTGCGCATCGAGAACGAAGGGCAGCTCATCATGCCCGTGCAGCTGCGCGTCACGTATGAAGATGGCAGTGAGGACTTTTTTGACCTCCCGGCCGATGTCTGGCGGGCCAATGAGCTCGAGTTCACCAAGGGCTTCTTCTCCGACAGGAAGGTGACCCGGGTTGAACTCGATCCGAATGCGGTCTTTGCCGACATCGACATGGAAGACAATACATGGACGGCACCTGACGTGGAAACGGAGCCCGCCGAAAACCGCTGATAATGCCTGCCGTACCCACCCTCCTCCTGTTTTTCCTGCTGGCCAGCATGTCGGCACACGACTTCCATGTGTCCTACGGCCGCCTGGCGGTCGAAGGAACGACGGCGGTCATGCGCATCAGGTTTTTCCAGGAGGACCTGGTAGAAGCCATCCAGGCGGAGCATGGAGAGGAGTTTGAGCTGGCGGCTACGACCCGGGCCGATTCGGTTGCCCAGGCGTATATTGGGCGGCGGCTGCGCGTGGCAGCCGCCGCCCAGCCGCTCCGTATGGTTGTCAGGGCTTCCGGCGAAGATCTGTCCGGCAAGGAGCCCATGTGGTGGTATCTGCTGGAGTTCACCGCATCTACCCCGATCACGGACGTGGACATCACGAACGCGCTGCTCTTTGAGACCTTCGACGACCAGAAGAACATTGTCCAGATGCAGCACTTTCCGAGCGAAAAGACGTGGTCGTTCTATTTCACACCGGACTCGGACCGTTTTTCGGTCACGATGCCGTAAGTACGGCCTGTTGATGCTACGGTGTCGGGACGTCGAGAACGAGCACGTCCGTATCGGGTGCAATGACCAGTTCGACAGGCTTGTCGGGACGAGCCAGAGCGAGCGCATCCCGGCTGCCGGCCACGTGTGGAGCCGCGCGCACGCTCCCTTCCACGACGAAGATATACAGTCCGTTGCCGTCAAAGACCGGTGAGAGGTGCAGGTGCGTGGGCTCGGAGAACTGCCCCCTGGAGATCAGGGCGTCCTGCTCCATGACCAGTGAACCATCCCGCCCATCCGGTGATACGATGGTCCGCAGTCGATTGGCCATGGCGTCGGGCGGAAAGGATGTCTGGTCATACCGGGGTTTCAGGTGCATGGCACGCGGACGGATCCAGATCTGGAAAAACGCGACGTCTTCCGAATCCGACGCGTTGTACTCCGCATGCTCGATTCCGCGGCCGGCTGTCATGACCTGTACGTCGCCAGCCGGCAGGTCTTCTTCGTGGCCCATGCTGTCCGCGTGCCGGAGTGTCCCCCGTGTGGGAATGGAAACGATTTCCATGTTCGCGTGGGGATGTCGCGGGAAGCCGGCACCCGGAGCTACCACATCGTCGTTCAGCACGCGGAGTGCACCGTATTGCATGCGGGCAGGGTCGGCGTATTGCCCGAACGAGAAGGAGTGGCGGGAACGCAGCCAGCCAAGGTCCGTCCGACCGCGACTTTCAGAAGGAATGTGCTCGATGGTCATGACCTGGCCTCCGCGAACTGTTTGACGGTCCATGCCAGTGGTGTCGCCATCTCGCTCCTCTCCTTGCGTGGACTGCGGGATTCAGGTTCATTTCCTTCGGCCGGGCGACCGACGGCCAGGACACACATGACATCAAAATCGTCCTTGGGCACACCCGTGATGTCGAAGGCCGCTTCGTGGTCGAATCCTTTCATGGCGTGGGCGCTGTAGCCCATGACGTGCGCCTGCAGGGCAAAGGAAACCCAGGCACTTCCGGCATCGAATGCGGCACTTCCATTGACCCGGTCATTGTGCGTGAATCGCTTGCGCGAGAAGATGATGGCCAGCCTGGGCGCTGAGTCCGCCCAAGCCTGGTTCGCGGGCACAAGGATTTCGGCAATCCGGTCGCGCTCTTCAGGTGTAGCCGAGTACACGAAATGCCATGGCTGTGCGTTGAAGGACGACGGGGCCCAACGTGCGGCTTCAAGCATGGCTTCAAAGTCCCCGTCTGGTACGGGCGCGTCACTGTACTGCCGCGTGGACCAGCGCTCAACGAACAGGGGATGCACGAGATCGGACTGGGTTTCTCTCATGGTAACAGGGGGTTTGCTATTTTAGTTGACTAATCAACTAACTGTACCCCTGTCGTGTTCCCCGGTGCTCAGGAAGTGCGTCACCTGCAATTCCAGTCGCTTGATTTCGCGCATCACGTGGTTGCGGTTCATCTGCATGAAATACCACATCTTGAGCATGCTGACAGCGTGGAAGGCCCCCAGGAAGACGCCCAACCACAGGAGTTGGGACCGGGTTTCGCCGGCCTGGAAAAATTCGATGGCAGCCCACACGCTGATACCGATAAAGACGAACGTGTACACGAAGGACAGTACGGCCATGAACCTCTGACGTCCCCTGAATACGCTCAGCATGTCCTCCAGAAAGGAGGGTTCGCCCAATTCGTCGTAGAACCGACCCTCCTCTTCGGTCAACGTACTGCGGATGATGTCATCTACGGTGGCATGTGTATTTCTGTTGGTCTTCATGGGAGTCCCTCTTTCTGTTGTTTCTCGATGTACTTTTTGACGTGCTGACGCGTATGGAACAGACGTGACTTGACCGTGCCCTCCGGTATGTCCAGAATCAGGGCCATGTCCCGGACACTGAACTCATCCAGGTAATGCATGGTGAGCAGTTGGCGCTGGTCCAGGGGGAGCCTGGTGAGCAGAGCCCGGACATCGTCTTCCGGTCGGTCTCTCCCATCGTCGCTCTCCTGTACCACGGCGGTGCCCGTACCGATGCGTGGTGCCTCCCCGTTCTCTTGTCCGGTCAGCTCCCGGGTGCTGAACACGCGGCGGTAGTGCTGCTGCTTCCGGATGGCGTCGATGCTCCGGTTGCGGGCTATACGATAGGCCCAGGGAGCGAATCGTGTGGGATCGTCCAGTCGCGTGAGCCCCTGCGCAATGGCAAGCCAGATTTCCTGCAGCAGGTCGTCGCCCGTGTCTTGCCGCCCTGTCTGTCGGTAGACGAAGGCGCGCAGGGGGCGATCCCACAGGCGCATGATCTGCCCGAAGGCGTGCTCGCCCTGCATCCCGCCGGCCTGCGCCGCCAGAACCAGGTATTCGGTCACTATGTCGCGTTTGGTGCGCATCTACTCATTCAGTCGTCCGAAGGACCATCCGGTTCAATGGACTCAAGCGTTGTCCGGTCTTCATCGAACACGGCATGCGGGCGCAGCCGTACTTTCCGCAGCACGCCCGGATACCGCTTCTGTATGGTACGCACCGCATTCCGGATAGCAGGCCGCGCATCGAAAAAATCTTTCTGGTGCACGGCCGGCTGCTGCAATGCCTCCAGGTGCAGTTGGAGGCCGTCGAGGTGACACCCGGCGGGCCCGATCACCTCCCGGAGCAGGCGCCAGGTGGCATGTCGTATGGTTTCCGCCCTGTGCACGGGTTCCTGCAGGATATGGCGACGCATGACGGAATGTGCGCTCCGGTCTCCCGGAGGGCCCTCTGCCACGTCCAGCAGCAATCCGATGCACTGCGTACGCCGTGCGCCCAGTGCATCCACGACCCGGGCCACCACGTCTCCAATCACCGGCTGAAGCATCTGTTCAGATGCAGGCACGGATTCGGGCCAGGAATGGGCGGCCACCACCGACGGCGGTGGCCGCCACGTTGTAATCGGGCTGTCCGGAGTAGGGTGAATCAGGCTGTGGACAAATTCTCCGTGCCTCCCGAACTGGGCTTTGAGATGACGCAGCGTAAGCCGTCGAAACGAGCCCAATGCCATATGCCCGTAGAGCTCCATCTGTTCGGTCACCCCAGGCGGCACGCCGAGAGCAGCCAGGCGCCTTACATGAAAGCCATCCAGGAAGCGCTGCTCCCGGTTGGGACTGACCCGGAGTACGTGTCCGGGAGTAGCCCGTAGTGCGGCGAGCCGGGCCATGGCCCGCCCCTCTCCGGTACCGACCTGCAGGCCTGTTCCGGATATCCACGTCCGCAACACACTCTCATCCGGCTGCCTGAAAAAAAGAAAGGGGGGGCCGGTCGTTTCCATGAACGGGGTCAGGTCATGAACGCGGCGCAAGAGTGATTCCCAACACGTAGTTTCCGTGTGTATGTCACGCACACAGACCGTTGCCGATGCGCAGACCCCTTTGACGCGGTCTGCACGGTCTCCGGGGACCACATTCCTGAGGCTCCGCACACGTTCCCTGGCCACAACGCGCCCCCCCGATACCACCACGACGGGCGCCGCAGCGCCAGCCTGCCGGGCCGCCCATGCCGGAAATTCCGGGATATATACACAGTACACATATTCCACACATCCATAATACATATTCATTGCACATATTATGTATATGTGCCAAATCAAAAATGAGACGAATGTCATGCATAAAACCGTAACTGTCCTCGGGGCAGGCCTCATCGGATCGGCCATCATCAGAGACCTTTCAGACGGAAGCCTGCTCGTACGCGCTGTGGACGCTTCCCAGGAGGTGCTCGACAGGCTCAGCGGTGCATCGGGCGTGGAAACGCACCGGGTTGATGTAACCAGGCGCGATGACCTGGCACGCGTAACCGACGGAAGTGACCTGGTCATCAATGCCGTTCCGGGATTCATGGGCTACGCCACGCTCGAGAGCCTGATTGACCTTGGCCATGATGTGGTGGACATCTCTTTTTTCCCGGAAGATGCCTTCGACCTGGACGACAAGGCACAAAAAGCGGGCGTTACCGCGGTCGTTGACTGCGGGGTAGCACCCGGACTGTGCAATATGCAGGCCGGCTATGCTGAAACCGAATTCGACCGCCTGGAAAGCTATCTGTGCCTGGTGGGTGGACTTCCCGTCGAGCGGCGCTACCCGTTTGAGTACAAGGCCGGATTTTCGCCCATTGACGTGATTGAGGAATACACCCGGACCGCCCGCTATGTGGAACACGGCAACGTGGTCTACCGCGATGCACTCACCGATATTGAGCTTGTGGACATACCCCGTGTGGGTACGCTGGAAGCGTTCAATACCGACGGGCTGCGCACTCTGATGAGGACGTTGCGGGCACCGGACATGAAGGAAAAAACCCTGCGACATCCTGGACACGCCGCACTGATGCGTGTCTTTCGCGATGCCGGTTTTTTTTCGAACGAACCCCTGGATGTCGACGGTATACCTGTCCGTCCGCTCGATGTCACCATGCGACTGCTGTTCAATTCCTGGAAACTGGAACCGGGCGACGAGGACTACACCGTCATGCGGGTGGAAATCGTAGGTACCGACGGCGACGCGTGCATGCGGCGGACATTCGACCTGCTTGACCGCTACGATCAGGAGTCAGGTATTCATTCCATGGCCCGCACCACCGGGTATACGTGCACTGCCGCCGCCCGCCTGGTACTCGACGGGAGTTTTTCCCGGAAAGGAATCTGTCCGCCGGAATTTGTAGGGCGTACACCGGGATGCTACCAGCGGGTTGTGGCCATGCTTGGCGACCGGGGAATCGTGATCCTGGAACGCGATGAGCCGGCCTGATCCGGTGTCATACCCGGGTTATGCGAACCGGATTGCCGTGTCAAGGATGGGTACGGAGCTACCGGAAAAAAAGGAAAAGAGGTGTGACACTATGATGTCACACCCGCCCGGTAGATTGCTTCCGTACAGACAGAACATCCATGCAAGCGGAACCAGTCATGACTACAACCTCCCTTTCCCTGCTCTCCGGTGAATTGTTCCATGTGGACGTGAACGGCAATTATCCCGCACTCGTCTCCGGTGAGCGCGGGGTTCGCATTGACCTCGGCCAATTGAGCCCGGAGGAGCTGCTCATGCTCAAAGACCTGGCACACAATCAGTACGTCAAGTCCATGCTGTTCGGAGGCGATGATGCCGATGTCCACCGGGCCACATTGAACTACATCAGCAGGCACCTGGAGCGCGCCGGCAACCCGGCAGCAGGTCGTGCCGCACAGGGCGTGAGAGCCGCCCGGGCACGTCGACGCACACGTCGCCAACCGGTCCTCAGTGCCGCTTGACACCGGCACCGGTGAAAGCCATCGTGAGTTGTGCGGGAATACCGTCTTCGCCTACCCTGCGCAGACTGGACAGGGTGATTCCGAGGAGCCGAACAGGTTTTTCGGGCTTTGGTCCGCCATGCTCCAGCAGCAGAACGGCCGTCTCATACAGATCTTCCGGCTCCGAAATGCAGGTGTCCGTCGTCGTCTGACGTGTTGACTGCTCAAAATCATGGTACCTGATTTTCAGTGTCACCGTGTGACCCACACACGCCACATCGGCCGCGCGGCGCGCCACAACGGCCGCTATGTCGGCGAGACGTTCGTACAGGGATTCCATACCGGACACATCCTCGGTAAACGTGCGCTCGGCACCCAGGGACTTGCGCTCCCGGTGTGGACGGACAGGGCGGTCGTCCTGGCCATGCGCCATTCGCCAGTAATATCTCCCGGCCTTACCGAACGCAGCAACCAGCGCTTCTTCCGAGCGCTCACGCAGGTCGGCCCCCGTTCGTATACCCATGCTCTCCATACGCCCTGCCGTAACAGGGCCGACCCCATGGAATTTGGACACCGGTAGCGCTGCAATGAATGCAGACGCTTCTCCAGGTGTAATGAGTGTCTGGCCGTCCGGCTTTTGCCACCCCGACCCTGTCTTTGCCAGGAACTTGTTGAAACTCACGCCCGCAGAGGCTGTCAGGCCTGTCTCCTCAGATATCCGCCGACGGATGATCCGCGCCAGAAGTGTTGCCGAGGGAGGGCCCGTCAGCGGCCGCGTCACATCCAGATACGCCTCATCGAGCGACAATGGCTCCACAAGCGATGTGTACTCATGGAAAATACGGCGTATGCGACGCGACTCTTCCCGATAGACGTCAAATCGGGGGCGTACGAAAATCAGACCGGGGCATCGGCGTGCCGCTGTGACCGAGGGCATGGCCGAATGCACGCCGTACGTCCGTGCTTCATAACTCGCCGCAGCGACCACGCCGCGCCGCGATGATCCACCAACTGCCACCGGTCGTCCCCGGAGTTCCACGTGGTCCCGCTGTTCCACCGACGCAAAGAATGCATCCATATCGATGTGGATGATTTTTCGGTATGATGGCGCAGTGTCCACTGATTTTTCGTTATGAAGGACAAGGGCAAACAGGTGCCCATTGGCTCCAATTTACGACGTATCCAAAATATCCATGTCCCAGAACCGGTATCCACTCTTTTTCCTTCTGACCGGATGGTTTGTCACGGCTCTCCTGGCCGGGTGCTCCCCTGCCATTGCACCGTACAGTCCCGTTGCCTTCGAGAAAGCAGTGGACATGAAGGTCGATGCACTGCGGCTCATGCAGCAGGCAGAAGAGCCCGCTGCCGATCACGAACGCAGAATAGCGACCCTGAAACGCGATCTGGACCGGGCCTGGGAATTTGCGAAAGGCCGACCACGCAATGAACATTCTGCCCGCCAGTGGGAGATCATGCGCGATCCGGAGGCCCATCTACTGGGTGGCTTCCTGGCACACTGGGAACAGGAAGGCACCCTCAGCCCGGTATTCATTTTCGAATCCCAACGTCTCATTTCACGCGCATTCGATGCCATCATCGGGCTCGAAAGCGGAAAACTGAAACCATCTGATGTCTGAACCGCTCGTCGAATCCGTTCTCTCGGCCCTGAAAGCCGAGTTTCCCGACCTGGCTGCAGCATCGGTGTCGGCTGCCCGGCACCTGCTCACGGACATTCGCGAAGACATCCGGAAGTGGAGCGCCCAGGCCGCCACCGGTCATATTACACCCGAGGAGCTGGAGTGGCTTGCCAAATCCAGGCTCGACGTGGTCCGCCTTGAGACGCTTCGGGAAACAGGCCTCTCACATGTCCGCCTCGATGCGTTGCGTCGACGCCTGGCAATCCATATCGTACAGGTCCTGTTCCCGACCGGCTGACAGGTGCCCCAACCGGGCGCGGATCCTCAGCCGAACGAAGGAATACCACAATCCCGACCGGTTGTCACACCCGTACGCCATGCCGTCCACCGCTTATCTCGTTACCGCCCGCAAGTATCGGCCCCAGACCTTCAGTGAGGTCGTGGCCCAGGAGCACGTCACCGACACGCTCAAGAATGCCATCCGTCTTGACCGCTTGGCACACGCCTACCTCTTTACCGGTCCACGCGGTGTCGGGAAAACGACGGCGGCACGTATTCTCGCGAAAGCCATCAACTGCTCGACACCGGCATCGGAAAGAATCGATGCCGCGGAGCCATGCCGCACGTGTGACTCCTGCCGCTCCTTCGAGCAGGGCCGCAACATGAACATCATCGAAATCGATGCGGCCTCGAACAACAAGGTCGAAGACATCCGGGAGCTTCGGGAGACGGTCCGTGTCCCTCCCCAGGGCAACCGGATGAAAGTATACATCATAGACGAGGTGCACATGCTCTCCAACGCAGCGTTCAATGCGCTGCTCAAAACACTTGAAGAGCCCCCGCCACACGCACTGTTCATCTTCGCGACGACCGAACCACACAAGGTGCTGCCGACGATCCAGTCCCGGTGCCAACGTTTCGACTTTCGCCGTATTGCTGTGACCGAAATCGTTGAACAACTCAAACAGATCTGTACGGAGGAGCAGGTCGACGTCGACGAAGCATCGCTCGTACTCATTGCACGCAAAGGAGATGGCGCCATGCGCGATGCCCTCTCTGTATTCGATCAGGCCGTCTCGCTCTGCGGCACGACCATTACCCATGACACGCTCCGGTCCGCACTCGGAGTTGTTGATGACGACCTCTATTTCCGGGCCACACAGGCCGTACTCCACAGCGACGCAGCCGCCATGATCCAACTGGTGCATACCGTTGTCCGGGCCGGTTATGACATCCAGGAGTTTATTGACGGTTTCTCGGAGCATCTCCGCAACCTGTTGGTCGCCATAACCATGGAGGATTTGTCACTGGTAGATGCGTCGACCCGCATGAAAGAACGCACCGCCGAGCACGCCCGTGAATTCTCGGAGTCAACCTTGATGGCACTGATCCATATTGCCGGTGAAACGGCCGATACCCTGCGCACGGCCCGTCAGCCCCGGCTGCGGCTGGAGATGGCGCTGCTCAAAATGGCATCCCTCCCAAGCGCGCTCGATCTGAAGTCCATGTTGGATATTGCCACCCGACTCGAGCAGAAAGCCGATCGGGAAGGCATTCACCTCACGGTCGAGACACAAGGGTCCAGCCCGGCGAAACCTGCCCGCCCGGCCTCGGGAACGCCCCAGCCATCAACCCGGGCGCCGACCGCGCCCGACAGCCAGGCCGCACCTCCGACGCCGACGGCGCCCGACAGCCAGGCCGCACCTCCGACGCCGACCGCGCCCGACAACCAGGCCGCGCCTCCGACGCCGACCGCGCCCGACAACCAGGCCGCGCCCGCACCGCCCCCGGAATCATCCCGTGTTACGACCATGCCGTCGCCTGCGCTGAACGTCAAACCCGCCATTCTGCGACGCCCCCGCAACGACACCGACCAGAGACCTGAAGCAGGTGTGGAAGCTGCCGTCGTAGATACAGACGAACTCGGTGTTCTGCAGGAGGCATGGGTACGCCTCACCTCAGACATCATGGAATCCCGGAAGCAGATAGGATCGCTGCTTTCCCACAGCTCCATCACAACGTTTTCGGCGAGAACAGTGACACTGGCCGTACCCGCCGACTTCCACGCAAGGACCCTCTCGGCCGAGCGCTCCAAGCTGGCCCACCGGCTCGGCGAACTTTCAGGTATCCACGTGGATACCATTCGTTTTGAAGTATCCCCGCCCGACCAGGACACGGCTCACAGTGGACAGACCGATGTCGACGACCGGGCTTTCCTTGAACAGAAGTCCGAAGAATATCCTGCCGTGCGCGCACTCATTGAACGTTTCAACGGCGAACCTACCTGGTAATACCCTTATGGATCAGAATATGAACATGGCCGATATGTTCGGCAAAGTAATGGACATGCAACGCAAGATGTCCGAGATGCAGGACCTGCTTGCCTCCAAGACGGTAATTGCCGAGGCCGGTGGCGGCATGGTACAGGTTACAGCCAATGGGCAGCAGCGTATTACCGCCATCAAGGTCGAGAAGGATGTGATCGACCCAGAGGATCCCGAGATGCTGGAAGACCTGATTATGGCCGGTGTCAACAAGGCGCTCGAGGAGGCAGCCCAGATGGCCAAAGCGGAAATGTCCAAGATCACCGGCGGAATGATGCCTCCCGGAATGGATCTCTCAAAGCTCGGACTCTGATGCAGTTCACCTCGGAATCGGTCGAAGACCTCGTCGAGCAGTTCTCCAAACTGCCCTCGATTGGCAGGAAAACCGCACGGCGCCTGGCTTCATTCGTTCTGAAGATGCCCAGATCCGAGGTCGAGGAACTGGCCCGGGCGCTCATTGCCGTCAAGGAGCGGGTCCGTTTCTGCACTGTCTGCTTCAATGTTACAGACCATGAAATCTGCCCGATATGTGCATCGAACAAGCGCAACAAGTCTGTGATCTGCGTCGTCGAGGAGCCCGGAGATGTGACAGCGCTTGAGCGAACGGACGGATATGACGGCGTCTACCACGTTCTTGGCGGCGTGATTTCCCCCCTCGACGGGATTGGCCCCGAAGATCTCCGGATCCGTGAACTGGTTGCCCGTGTATCGGAGCCGGACTCGGATTGGCCTGTGAACGAGGTCATACTCGCTGTCAATCCGAATGTAGAGGGCGATACAACGGCGTTCTACGTTACGAAATTACTGGCGCCGCTCGGGGTGAACGTCTCCCGCCTTGCGCGTGGCATTCCCATGGGGGGAGATCTCGAATATACCGACGAGGCCACGCTGGCCCGTGCCCTTGAAGGGCGCGTGTCAGCCTGACGGCCACACTCGGCATGCTGTTGTCGCGGCGAACAAACTGGTGGATGGGCGGCCTGGTCCTGGCCATTCTACTGGCCTATGTCGTCTGGCCAACCATTTCCGTATTCTCGACGGGCCTCAAGCCTTCGAATGTATCCCGATTGCTGGGCCCGGCTGGCACAGCCACGCGTGAGGCACTCTTCAATTCGGTCTGGATTTCCCTCTGGACGGTAGTTGGTGCCGGTGCACTTGGCACGCTGCTGGCGTGGCTGTTGCACCGGTTCGACTTTCCTCTTCGCCGCGTTGTGACGTCGGTCGCAGCCCTGCCGTTGGCCCTGCCCCCTCTTGTGGGCGTTCTCGCCTTTCTGTTCCTCTATGGAGAAAGCGGTATGCTTCCGCGCGCACTCCAGGTGGGTCTTGGCCTAGAAAACGTACCGTTTTCCTTCGGTGGTCTCTGGGCCGTATGGCTGGTGCATGTCTATTCCATGTACGTCTTCTTTTACCTGTTCTGTGCGGCGGCATTGAAAACATTGGACCGTAGCCAGATGGAGGCAGCCGAGGACCTCGGCGCCGGTGCATGGCAGTCGTTCCGAAGCGTCGCCCTGCCCCACCTCCGGCCAGCCATGACCGGATCGGCGCTGCTTGTATTCATGATCTCCATGGCCTCATTCACGGCACCACTGCTGTTCGCCGGCACGGAACGCTTTTTGACACTTCAGATCTACAATTACAAAATGAACGGCGACCTCGAAATGTCGGCCGCCGTTTCGGTACTGCTCACGGTGATTTGCCTCCTTTTCCTCGCGGGACTTGAGCTTGACCGCCGTCGCAAAAGTGAGGCCACCGGCAAGGGAACACCTGCTCCGCCCCGACCCGTCACCTCCGGGTGGATGCGGGCTGTCGCCGTCCTTACGGCTGGCGGCGTGCTCCTTTTCCTGCTCCTGCCTGTTTTGACTATTGTACTGGTCTCATTCGTCAAGGAAGGCAGCTGGACGTACCAGGTATTGCCAACCGCATTCACCTTGGAGAACTATACGGGGCTCTTCGCGGACGCGGATGTATTCGCACCGATAGGGAACTCCCTTCGCATGGCCACACTCGCTACCATCGCCAACCTCATTTTCGGCGTCTCAGCAGCACTTTTCATTGTCAAGGGCACGACACCCGGCCGCGGTCTGGTTCGGCTCCTGGCTGTCCTTCCGTTTGCCATACCCGGCACCGTCATCGCCATCAACCTGATTGTGACGTTCGATTCGCCGGGCCCGCTTTCGGCTGGACAAGCGCTCACTGGAACCGTCTGGCTGCTGCCGCTGGCATACTTCATCCGCCACATTCCACTCGTTGTCCGCTCGACGACGGCTGCACTCGAGTCCTACGATGACCGCCTGACCGATGCTTCGATGGACCTGGGTGCCGGTACGGCCATGACCCTGCGCCGCGTCGTACTCCCTGTCATCGCCCCCGGAATAGTTGCCGGTACGCTACTCACATTCGTGACAGCTCTGGGCGAATTCGTCTCCTCCATCCTGCTGTATGTGTTCGACAACAGGCCCATCTCGGTTGAGATCCTGTCACAACTGCGCATATACGACTTCGGTGCAGCGGCCGCATACAGCGTGTTCCTGATGATTCTGATTGGACTGGCAACGCTTGTGACAGCCCGAGCCCGGTGAGCGCGCTCCGGCCTACATGTCGGAAGTCATGATGAATATGGGGCGCCGGTTGAAGGAGTGATAGAAAGGACGCAGGCGGTCCTTGTTGTAGTACTTCTCCACATCCACCACTTTCTTCGTACCGACGACAACATCAAGCGGCACGTTGTCATACGTGCCATTCCGTACACTTACGAGTCGACCGAACGTGCCCTCCAGAATAAGATCCAGGGCCAGATTTCCGAAAGCCATGGGCACTATGGAGTCGAGTGCATCGGGATCTCCGCATCGCACCAGATATCCAAGCCGTTGACTGACCACGTTTACGCGTCGTCCATTGGTCCATCTCGGGGAGTTTTCCTTCAGGGACCACGCCACCTTGTCACCGATACCACCCAGCTTGCGGTGCCCATACTGATCGGCCTCCTCGCTCTCGAAGGACATTTCCCTCTGATGTGTCATCGTCGCCCCTTCCGAAACGAGCAGGACCGAGTAATTGCTGGGATGCCGCGAACGGTCATAGCACATGAGTTCGGTCAACCGGTCCATGTCAAATGGATGCTCCGGAATAATACAGCGATCAGAGGCCCCGGCCATAGCGGGCAGAAGGGCGGAGAATCCGGCATACCGGCCGAAGACCTCGATCACCAGAAAGCGCTCGTGCGAACCGGCGGAGGTACGCAGTGTGTGCGCCATTTCAATGGTCCGCGTGACACACGTGCCGAACCCGATACAGTAGTCTGTCCCGGGAACGTCATTGTCCATGGTCTTCGGAATGGCCGTGACCCGTACGCCCTCCTTGTGGAGTCGATGGCCATAGGAGAGGGTATCGTCCCCACCGATGGGAATCAGGATGTCAATCCCGATATGTTCGAGGTTTGACAGAATGGTGGGCGTGATATCGTTGATCTCGTCCTTGTACGCATCGGCCAGGTGATCGGGCACCATCGCGAGAGGAAGGTGACTGGGCCGCGTGCGGGAACTGTGCAGAAATGTTCCGCCTGTTCGACCGGCCCGATTCACGACGTCTTCCGTCAGCAGGCGGATGTTGTCCGAGTTGTCGGCATCGGCGTTTGGAATATAGTCGACCAGCCCAGCCCATCCGCGCCGGATTCCGACAACCCGGTACCCTTCCCGGATGGCCCGGATGGTAATGGCCCGAATGGCCGGATTGAGACCGGGTACGTCTCCTCCCCCGGTCAGAATGCCGATTGTCCCACGATATGAATTCACGATGGTTTGCCCCGATGGTGCGCGTCTTTGTGTCATTGGAATATAGGTCGCGCTGTCTGAATGCGTATCTTGCCCATTCATCAGGCAAGACGGCAGGACATGAGAATTTCCATCATCGGAGCAGGCCATATGGGCTCGGCAATTGCCCAGGAGCTCATTGGTCACGAAGAAGTAACCGTGGTACGGGTATGTGATGCCCACACCCGGAGTCTTCAGAGCCTGCACAATCGCCTGGACAGTCCCAAGCTGCGCTCTTTCCAGGTCGACGCACGTGATGAGCGCACCATGGCATCGATACTGGAAGACAGCAACTGTGTTATTGGGGCGACGGACCCGGCCCTCTATCCGAAGTTGGCTCGAATTGCACTCACGTCAGGCAGCCACTTCTGCGATCTCGGCAGCAGTGCACCTGTCCTTGAAAAGGAGTACCATCTGTCGGAACGGGCAGCTGAAAAAAGTTTGTGGGTCGTACCCAATTGTGGTCTGGATCCCGGCCTGTCGAATATGCTGTGCCTTCATGCCATCAGACAGTTCGACGAACCCATCCGTGCCCACCTGCGCGTCGGTGACGTCCCGCTCGAGCCGGAGCCCCCCTTCAATTTTCGCATTTCATGGTCGGCAGAAAAACTTGTCGACGACTATACGCTACCCGTCGAGTACATGGAGGAAGGACAGAAGTTGTCCACCTCTCCATTGACTGGAATTGAGGACATTTCGTTTTCCGAGCCGTTCAGTGACATGGAGGCGTTTCACACGGCCGGCCTCCTGAAGACGATCTGTGAGGTAGCGGGCCCGTCGCTCAAAACCATCGATCACAAGAGCATTCGCTGGCCGGGCCACGCCCGGAACATGCAGTTTCTGCTCGCACTCGGATTTGCCGAACAGAAAATCATCGATGTGCAGTCGCACCTGACGTACCGCGATGTGTTGACGAGGAGGCTCAAACAGCGCCTCGGTGGTGCGTACGAAGATGCTGTGCTTGTCCGCATTTCAGTTTTTGGCCACAAGGATGGACAGGATGCCGAACTTGTGTATGAAATGATCCAACAGTTCGACCGCGAGCGGAACATGACAGCAATTCGCCGCTGTACATCAATTACCGCCGCTACGATTGCCCTTCAGTTGGCGTCGGGAGCTGTACCGGGTGGCGGCGTGTGCCCCCCCGAGCAGATCGTCCCCCTTCGAACGTTTTTTGACAACGTCCGGGCGGCGGGCCTCCCTGTTGAGACCCGGTGGACTGAGCCCCGGTGATGTTTATTGTACAATGGATGTCTTTCTGCACTGCATGTCTGATGCAGAACAAATATTTTGGTGCCGTGTATCCGACCCTCTACGAGCCATTCTCCCGCGTGTATCGAACCTCCAGCTACTGTTTCCGAGATCCGTTGAATCAGTAATTCAGTCACCAAGCCGTACCGACCCGTTGTACGGCAAAGCCGCACTGTGCCCGATACACCCGTAAGAACAGATTATCCGCATGGCGGCTCGTCACGGACGCGCAGCGTATTGACAGGTATCGTTGCCCTGTTCATCGTGTCCATGGTCCTGGTCAGCGCCGCATCCACACACTCCGATGTGCAGTTGCTCCGGAGTGAAGCTTTGTTCTTTACGCGCTCGGACACGGACTCGGTACGGGTATCGCTGACTGAGCCCATTCCTGACAGCCTGATCGCCGACTCCATTGTTCTTGTTTTTCCGGATTCAGGCCGCGTCATGCAGTATATCCGGCGGTGGCAGGGCGAGTTGCCGTCATCGTCGGTCTTCCCACGGGATACACGGCCTTTTTTCGTTCCGATGGGGCGGGTCTGGCGGCACGAAATCGAATTCGATTCAACGGCACTGGCCTACCGCCCGAAGGAAAAGGTAGGAGAAACGGAAGTCCGCTTTCCCATTTACCTGGATTTTGACCGCTACAGGGATGCACGTCTCGGGTATGATCTGGACCAGAATTGGCGAACGCTCATTGTTGCACGTGAGCGTGCCCGGCAGCGTCAGAACCGTGGAGGAGTAGGTATCAATGTGGTCGTCCCGGGTGGACGACAAAGTGCATTCACTACCATCTTTGGAAAACCCGAGGTAGACCTGCGGGTCAACGGCACGGCTGACATTGCTGCCGGATTTGATTACCTGAAAAACGATCAGCAGGTGTCCGTCACCGGTCGCTCTGCCCAACTCGATCCCCAGTTCAGACAGGATCTGAGCCTTGGAATTACGGGCACCATTGGTGACAAACTCCGGATCAACGTCAAGTATGACTCCAGCAACCAGTTCGATTTCCAGAACCAGTTACGCCTCGAGTACACGGGCTATGAGGATGAAATAATTCAATCCATCGAGGCCGGCAACGTGAACCTGCAGACTTCGTCATCCCTGATCCGGGGTGGTCAAAGCCTGTTCGGAATAAAAAGCGAGCTGCAGCTGGGTGGCATACGTCTGACTACGGTGATGTCGCAGCAGGAGGGCCAAGCCAACAGCCTCGATATTGATGGCGGATCGGAATCGACCGAGTTCGACCTGCAGCCTACCGACTACGACGAAGCCGTACACTTCTTTCTCGGCTATTACTTCCGGAATCGCTGGGAAGATGCCCTCTCCGATCCGCCCAACATCCGCGTAGCCAACAACTTCGAGCGCATCACGGAGATCGAAGTCTGGAAACTGATGCCCACGCAGCCTGAGGAAGAGAATGTGCGCCAAGCTGTTGCGGTTGTGGACCTCGGAGAACCGCGCGAACTCCTGGATCAGGCCAATCAATTCACTGCCGCGATCCTTCCATCCCCCGACAGGGACCAGTATGACTACAGTGACGGGGGTGAAGTCGACACCGAATTCCGGGATGGCAATGCATCGCCATCTTCCTACCTGGAGAATGTAAAGGACATGTCCGCTTCCGACTTCCAGGTTGGCAAGTTCAAACGATTGCAGGAAGGGCGCGATTATACTATCGATGAAGTACTCGGCTACGTCTCACTGCGCCAACGCATACAGGAGAGTGAAGCGCTCGCGGTTTCCTTCCGCTACCGGGCGGCGGGCCAGACATTCACTATTGGAGACTTCTCGACCGATACGGGTGGCTCTGACGGTGGTCAGAACGAGGCCAAAATTGTCCTGAAGCTTCTGCGTCCCGTCCAAATGCGTCAACCTGCGTTGGAGGCCGGCTTCAATCCGGCTGCGTGGTACCTTGAAATGCGCAACATCTACCGCCTGCCAGGCAGTGGGATCCAGCCGGAAGACTTCAAGCTGCAGGTGTTCTATGAACCACCCGGTCAGGTTGCTTCGAAAACATTACCCGGGGCTGGTGGAACCCAGACGGCACTCCAGATCATGGGTCTTGACCGGGTAAACGAAAACGCCGCACTCTCACCGGATGACCAATTCGACTTCCTGGTCAACTATACGATTCTGCCGGGAGAGGGGCGCCTCATTTTTCCATTCCTTGAACCGTTTGCCGGGCGCATTGATCAGGTTATTCAGGCTGGTCCCGGGTCGCCTGAAGCCAAACAGCAGGTGTCTGACCTGCTGGCCTACGACAATCTGTATACCCAGAAAAAAGCAAATGCCCTGCGCGATACGCAACATAATGTGTACGCCATCCGGGGCTCCTACAAGGGTTCAGTCAAGGCATTCTATGATCTTCGGGCTTTTTCCGGGGTGGTGCCGGGCTCCATCCGTGTCACAAGCGGTGGCACGCCGCTGGCAGAAGGCACAGATTTCGTTGCCGACTACTCCGGAACGGGATCGGTTCAGATCGTGAACCCGGCGTTTCTCACGGCCGGGCGGGATATCAATATCGAGTTCGAACAGAATTCCTTTTTCAACGTCCAGAAGAAAACCCTGCTGGGACTCAGAGCCGAATATGAGCGCAGTGAAAAGCTCTCGCTGGGCTCTACGGTCATGAGCTTGAAGGAGAAATCTCCCATCGACAAATTCAGGATTGGAGAAGAGCCCATTTCCAATACCATCTGGGGCGTTGACGGTGCCATCCGTCTTGAGCCACGCTGGATGACGCAGACCATTGACCGCATTCCGCTTCTCCAGACCCGCGAACCCTCCTCTATACAACTGTCCGGAGAATTCGCGCAACTTCGACCCAATCATACTGAGACGGTTGCCTTCAGCCGGACCCGGGACAACCTGCGAGGCCAAGGTCGGGATTTCGCCCGTGACGAGCTCAACGGCACGTCCTATATCGATGATTTCGAAGGCTTCGAAAATACGTTCCCGCTTACACAACCAGGTTCATGGTCGCTGGCCAGCGCCCCCGACTCCATCGGGGTCATTGACCGTTTCGGGATCACACGAAGTTCCCTGAACGACTCATTGCGAACCGCATGGCGGGGAGCGTTCGGTTGGTACCGTGTCAACGCGAACATTCTCCGGGAAGTACCTGCAATAGCTCAAAACGTTGACGCTATACGGATTTTCAGGATAGATGAAGTGTTTCCGAACAGGGACACCAGGGCTGAAATCGACCCGACCCTGGAGACATTCGACCTCTACTTCAACCCGCACATGCGTGGTCCCTACAATTACACACAGGAACTTCGCCGCTTCCTGGACAACCCGAAGGATACGTGGGGCGGTATGGTCCAACGTCTGCCAGACGGATTCACCGATTTCAGCCTGAAGAACATTGACTTCGTGGAGTTCATTTTCCAGGCATTTCCGGAAAACACGTCGAACGATCCGGGAAGGGATGCGAAATTGTATCTGGACCTCGGCACGATTTCAGAGGATGTACTGCCGGACGGCCGGCTCAACAATGAGGACGGCCTGTCCACATCCAATATTTCCGAGGCTGGATTCCAGGAGTGGGGGCGCTCACCGACCGGGACACAGAACAACGTGGTCGACCTCGACGACGGAACGAATCGGACGGAGGACCTTGGTCTTGATGGTCTGTCTTCGGTGAATGCCGCGGACTATCCGGATTTCGCCACGGAGCAGGTGCACTTTTCGGACTTTCTGGAATCACTTGACCAGAATGATCCGGATCCCCGCTACCGTGCCGAGGTGGCACGGGCATTCGCCGACCCGTCCGGCGACGATTACCATTATTTTGGTAATTCCCAGTATTTCGACAATCCCGAGTTTTTCCCCGACCGGGCCACGTTCCAGCAGCGCTTCACACGCTATTTCTCGGGCCATGAACTGAATGCCTTCGAAACGCAGAACAAGTTGGCGACAAACACCTCTGTCCGCCGGGGAAACTCCCGCTTCCCGGATTCGGAAGACCTGAACAGAAACTCCACCGTCGATACGGAAAACAGTTACTTTCAGTATGAAATCCCCCTCAGTCGACGCGCTCTGGATTCCCTTGCCGTCCCCGCCCAGGTTGACGATTTTGTGGTCGGCGAGATCAAAGGTGAGGACGGGGGCAGCACAGGCTGGTTTCAGGTCCGCATTCCCGTGCAGCAGTTCACGCGACGCGTGGGTGATATCCAGGATTTCACTAAAATGGAATCCATCCGGATCTGGACTACGGGCCACGAGGTCCCGATCACGTTGCGCTTGGCGTCACTCGAACTCGTTGGAAGCCAATGGCAGAAGTCGGACCGGATTACACTCGAGCATGACACGCCCTTCGACACCACGTTCAGTGAGACACGCCTCACGGTGTCCAGCATCAACAACGAGGAAAATGCAGACATCTACGCGCCCCCCCTTGGCGCTGTCGTAAGCCAGTCCCGTCTGGCATCGGGCCTGGCACAGAACGCGCGCGAGCAATCGCTTGTCCTTCGGGTTGAAAATCTGCTTCCCGGTTCGCAGCGAGGGATTTTCAAGACGCAAGCCAATAACCTCGACCTGCTCAAGTATTCGAACCTGCGCATGTTCGTGCATGCACATGGCATATTGGCCGATGGCCGGGAACTGGCCACGCTTCCGGTTGAGGAGGCCCGTTCCAAGGCCCGACTCTTTGTTCGAATCGGTGCCAACGAGTCCAATGACTATTACGAATACGAGCAGCCGCTGACCCCCAGTTCGGAAACAGCAGGCTCACCGGAAGTCCTATGGCAGACCAGCACGGACTTCCAGGGCATGATCCAGGATCTCGGATCCATGAATATCGAACTTGGCGCCTTGAACCAACTGAAAGTGGCACGGGACGACGCCGCTTTCCCCCTCGACAGTGTTTTTTACAACGCACTCGGCGATACGCTGCGCTCGAGTGCTGTGCCCGATGCCTCGCTTTTTGCCCCTCCAGGAACGCGTCTGGGAATAAAGGGCACACCATCGCTGGGCAAGGTAAATACGATTGTCATCGGTATCCGAAATCCGGCCGATTCCACGAGCACGGCCTTCGAAGACATCCTGCAGGACATCACCATCTGGGTCAATGAGCTGCGCGTGGCTGGGTATGACGAAACAAACGGGTGGGCCGGCCTGGCAACTGCCGATATAAAACTTGCCGATGTGGGCCGCGTGAAAGCCAATATCAACCGTCAGACCGACGGCTTCGGCAGTCTCTCCTCCAGCCTCGGAGAACGCGACCAGACAGACGTGGACAACTGGAGCGTCACGACGGAGCTCAATGCCAACAAACTCATTCCGGACCGCTACGGATGGCGACTGCCCGTGAACATCCAGGTCCAGTCCAACACGGCCACACCCCGATTTTCGCCGACACGGGGCGATGTGCGGCTCGATGAAATCCTGAGTCAGATAGATGGACGGGAGGATCTCACACCCGAGGAGCGCAATGACCTCAAACAGAATGCACTCGAGTCCGCCCAGACACACACCTTCAACCGATCGCTTTCAACCCGCCTCAGCAAGACAAACTCGCGCTCGCGCCTGCTCCGAAATACCATGGACGGGGTTACGCTCTCGCTGTCACAGGCCCGTTCGGACGGCCGCAGCCCGACCCAGTCCCTGAACGACTCATGGAGGTGGTCCCAGACTACGTCCTACCGATTCTCAACCCGAAAGGTGAAAACGGTTCGTCCGCTTTTCTTCCTCGATCCCGTACCTGTCCTTGGACTGCTCGGAGACCTGAACCTGAACTACATGCCGTCCAACATCACGACATCGGCGTCGTTTTCGCGTTCATTCACCCAGAGTCGGGAACGGCCCAGAGTGTCGCCCACCGATACAGTCAGTACCCCGCTTGATGTTCGATTCCCAACCCGGGAGAACCATACTTTCACGACGAAACGGGACTTTGGCTTCCAGTACAACCCATTCACGTTCCTGAATTTCTCGTTCGACCAATCGACAAACCAGAACCTGAATGCGGCAGGTGTGGACACCACGTTCAGTGTGGTCCTCTCAGATACAACCTTTCGCGGCGTAAGCATTGAAGATGCATTGGCATCTGGCCTGATCGATTCCACGCAGGCACAATCCGCCTTTGAAACCACCCGTCTTGACGTCGTAAATGGTACAAGCGTCATCGGCGACTTCCTGGGCGGCTCCGCCTCACCCCGCACCGAGCGCCACAGCCAGCAGGTCACGGCCAGCTTTCGACCGCGCCTTCAACGCATCCGGTTTCTGAACTGGCTCCAACTGCAGGACATCAGTTATGGCGCTCAATATGATTGGCAGAATGGCGCCGTTGGGCGCAATACCGGCGCATCCATCCGGAATTCCGTGACGGCCCGCAGCGGCGTTTCCATCCGATTCCAGGAGCTCTTCCGCAAAATTTCCTACTACGAAGAACTGGAGAATGCCCAAAAGAAATATGTAAGCGCCCGCCAGGCACAAAGGAGACGAAAAGAGCAGGAGCGTGCTCGCAGCAACCATGCCGGAGAAGAAGACGAGGAGACGTCGGCACAGCGTCAGAACGCCCTCAAGGACGATGAAGACGATCTCGGCGTTGGCGATCGTGTAAAATCCGTCGGGCGACGGACCGTGCTCGCTGTCACAGGCGTTCGGGATTTCAACATTTCCTACACCGGTACGAGGTCGTCCCAGTCGTCCAACGTAGGCACGCCTGTCCTCGATGAGAACGGTAATGTGGTCGACGTATCGGCGAAATACGGCTTTTTTGACGCTCTTCGGGGCAACGGGCCATCGCTTGGTTACCGTTTCGGACTCGATCGTCAAATTGACATTTCGCAACGACTCATAGACCCCTCGCTGCAGGTATCGGACCAGTTGACAGACAACGACCGGTTCCAGGGCAGAACGACATTGAACCCATCCCAGGCCCTTACCATCAACCTCAACTGGAATCTTGAATTCCAGAACGGGAAAACATTCACTTTCCAGCCGCAGATTGACAACGCCACGCAGGCTTTTCTCGGGGTAGATACGACGCTCACAGAACAGGGAACGAACAAGGCATCTGTCTGGGCCTTCGGATCGGACTATCTCGACCTGTTCAATGCGCAGTTGCGAGCATTCTCAGAGGATCTCGCTGCCACAGGGGAAGACGACCCAGTCATTGTGCCCGATGCCAACGGAGACGGACGTGTTGTACTGACCAACTCATCGGTCGTACAGGATTTCCGTACGGCCTACATCCGTAACCAGGGTACGGTCGATAACAAAAACCTGGTCCCGTTCCCCAGACCCAGTTGGACGGTCTCCTACTCCGGGCTGGGTAAGTTTCCCGTGCTGCGACGCCTTGTTCAGAATGCCTCTGTGCGTCACGGATACAGTGCAGACTACTCGTCTGATTTCCGTACGAACACGTCGTTTACCAGTAACGACACGCTGAACACGGTCGATCTCGGCGGCCGCCGTATCCAATCGCGTATAGAGCCATTCCAGGCAGGGAATATCCGCGTCAATGAGCGCTTCTCGCCCATGGTCGGGTTGGACCTGTCCTGGAAGCGCCAGATCCAGACTACCATCAACTGGAATAAAAGCAATGCGTTTTCCCTGTCAACCGCCAATTTCGAGGTGAGCGAAAGCCGGACCAACGAGGTCAGTATGACCTTCGGTTATCAAAAAACCGGATTGAAGCTTCCCTTCATGAGCGGAAAACGTCTTGAAAACCGGCTCTCATTCAATCTGACCCTATCGAGAAGCAATACGTCGGATGAACGGCTGCGGCTTCGCAGGGCGCTCGAACAGGCCTTGGGTGATCCTGACTTTGTGCCGTCCGATGCCCTCCAAGGAGACAATATTTCACTGGTAACGGCCCACACGCGTACGTCCGTGACGCCAAAACTCGCGTATCAGTTTTCCAACAGGGTCTCCGCTGACTTCACTCTCAAATACGAAAAGTTTGACTCCGAGGACTCCAGACAGCCGTCATCTGTCAACATCAATGGCGCGTTCAATATCCGAGTAAGTATTTCCAATTAGAAGTGCGGCCAATTGACCCCATGACACAGCCCGACGCCTTGAACAGGATTGCCGTTTGCCGGTTGGGCCCAACGGCCTACTCCGACGCCTGGAATCTGCAGAAGCGATTGCAGGCACGGCTCGTGGCGAACAAACGCAGTCCGAACCCGGAGCGGCTCGATCATGTACTGCTGTTGCTTGAGCATCCTCCCGTGTTCACGCTGGGTAAAAGTGGCGACCGGGCCAACCTGCTGGCTACAGATTCCGAGCTGGCGTCTGCGGGTGCGGAGTTTGTGCAGATTGATCGCGGTGGCGATATTACGTACCACGGTCCGGGACAACTCGTAGGGTATCCCATTCTGGACCTGGACTGTTTCTACACGGATATCCACCGCTACCTGAGGGATCTCGAGGAAGTCATCATCGGTGTCTGCAGGGAATTCGGACTCGCAACCGGCCGTATGGAAGGGCTGACCGGCGTATGGGTCAAGACCCCACCTGGACAGGAAAGAAAAATCTGCGCCATGGGGATCCGGTGCAGCCGGTGGGTGACCATGCACGGCTTCGCCCTGAACGTGGATACAGATCCCCGGCATTTCGACATGATTGTTCCCTGTGGTATTGCGGACCGCGGTGTGACTTCGCTCGTCCAGGAGGGCGTGCTACCCGATGTGTCGATGGAACGCGTGATGGACATGGTAGCACGGCATATGGCGCGCGTTTTTGCTGCCGAGGTGCACATTCTCGATGGTTTGAATGCGCAGTCCTACCTTTCGGCGTATCTTGATGGCAGTCCCACTTCATGACAGCACCACCCATGCCCACGTTCAACCTCAATACCTTCACGATGCGCCTCATTGCCGAGACGCTTTTCTACGATGAAGAATACGACGCCCTCGGCAATCTGAGCCTGGTCGACGAAACAGCTGGGCGGGAAAAATACGTCGCCTCATTTGCTCCTGAAGACGGACTCTTTGTACTTGAGGAAGCAACCGAGTGGGAGGAATACGAACCAGGAACGAACGACGATATCGGTTATGCACTCGCTGTCGATAGTCGGGAAGTGGGAACGTACGACCATGTAGACGAAATCTCCAAGGTCCTGCTGGACCTTGCAGAAGAGCACAACCTGCTTCCAAGCATCACACTTCTTTTCGAAGAAGATGAGATTGGCTGAAGAACACGGCCACTGACAGCCAGCCTGCAATGAAAGCCACGCCACCGATGGGTGCCACGGCACCAAGCCACGTGGCGCCGGTTACGGTGAGCGTGGTCAGGCTACCGGTAAAAAGCACGATTCCAACCGCTTGAAAAGCAGCAGCGCGGCGTAGCCACGGCACCGGGCCGGCATACAGCATGAGCAGCACTATGGCGGCGATTCCGGCCACATGAAACTGCATGTACGACACGCCGGTTTGAAACGTGGCCAGCCGGGACGGCTCAACCAGATCCCTCAGCGTATGGGCTGCAAACGCGCCCAGGGCGACGGACACCGCCCCCAGGATGCCGACGGTCACGCCCCAGAATTTGATGGACTTCTCATGCATGGTATGCAACATCCGGATGATTGAACGTACCATACGGTTTTACCGGCCGAACGGGTCCGCCTCTTTTGTAACTTGAGAGGGTGGCAGGTATCTTTCCGGTACGGCATAATCAACTCCTGTTCCCAACCGGGACACCTTGTCATGGCCTACATTTTCACAGAATCGGATATCCAGCGTGTCGAGGACGTATTGGGCGTTTTGGCCAAGCGTGGTCCCCACTATGCCCGTTATGAACTTGCTGACGAAGCAAGCGGCCGTAAAATCACACTCGAAATCCACATGGAAATGAGTCTGCCAACGGGCGAGATCACAAGTCTGGTCAGCGTCTACGCCGTGAGTTCATTCCTCCAGATACAGGGATGTACAGGATTCAAGGCCAGCAAAGAGCTGGGGGAGGTCATCTTTGTTGCTCGAAGTGGTGATACGGCGAATGGTCTTGTCGTCGAACGGGAAGCCGGCTGTTCCCTGTATGCGAACGTGAATACCGCCCTTCTTTCGACGGACTTCACCCAACTTCCACCGGAGCTCATCATGAGCAGCGTTGCGCTTTCCGTAACCGAGGATCTGTTCGGTGACCTCGGGTAAGCAGGGAGTCATTGACGTCGTCTTCGACGGCGCTGTTCACGACAACGTGCCTCAAACTGCGCACGTAGAACGGATTGTCCGCGACGTACTCGTCGGAGAGCATGTATCCTGGACACACATCGGTATCATTCTGACCGACCATGCGACTGTCACGGAACTCAACAGGTTGTGGCTGAATCACGAGCACGATACGGACGTGCTGTCCTTCGTCATCGAAGAGTCGGACAATGGGCTTGAGGGCGAAGTCTATGTAGATACACAGACCGCTGCCGAGCGACACGAGGAGTTCGGCACATCCTATGAAATGGAAGTGCTCCGATACGTGATTCACGGCGTTCTTCATCTGGCCGGGCTGGATGACCAGACAGCCGAAGAACAGCGCTTCATGACGCGCCTGGAAAACCGGTACCTTGAATGTAATCGACCGGTTATGCCATCTTCCGGAGCCGCTCAATCAGAGGTTGAACATACTCCGGAGTCTGAATGATATAGAAATGCAGATACGGCACGTTTGCGGCCAGCAACTCTTCACACTGCTTCAGTGCCCACCGGATTCCGATCTCCGGTACGTGACGGTCATCGGCTTCCATGACTTCTGCTGCCAACTCTTCCGGTACGCTCAGGTGGAACGTGGACGGCAGTGACTGCAACTGTCGCTTCCGCGTCAGGATTTTCAGCCCCGGTACAATGGGTACGTCAATACCAGCCTGTTGGCATACCTGCAGATAATCCAGGAACACCCGGTTGTCGAAGAACATCTGCGACACTACGTAGTCGGCGCCTGCGTTTATCTTCTTCTTGAGGTTCTGCACATCCCACGCCATGTTGGGAGCCTCAAAATGCTTCTCCGGATAGCCGGCGACACCAATACAGAAATCGGTCCGTACCGCACCCGCCATCTCTTCCTGGTAAAAGCCCTTGTTCATGTCGCTGATCTGGCGGACCAGATCCACTGCATATTCATTCCGTGTCCGACTACCCGTAACCGGCTTGCGGTACCTGCCTTCGTCGCCCCGCAGCGCCATGACATTGTGTATTCCCAGGTAGTTGAGTTCGATGAGAGCATCTTCGCTTTCCTCCCGGGTAAACCCTTCACAAAGCAGATGGGGAACCGTCTCTACGCCATAGCGCCCCTTGATGGCCGCGCAGAGACCCAACGTACCGGGCCGTTTGCGCCGTATGCGACGACGCCACGTGCCGTCCGGTTGCTCCTCGTAGTAGACCTGCGCGGAGTGTGATGTGACGTCGATAAATGGTGGATCGAACGGTATCAGGCCATCTACGATCTCGAAAATGTCAGAAACGGAACTTCCGCGCTTGGGAGGAACAATCTCGTACGATATTTGTGGCGCATCTGCGCCCATAAGCAGGTCTACAACTTTCATACTGGACAGAGATTTCGTTTCTTGACGACGGCACGTTGGTCCGCTGTTGCGGCAAACTTCCAATCATACATCAGCATGGTACCCTCTATATGACCGGCATTCTGTTTTCAACCCTTGAAGACGCCCAGCCGTTCCTCGCAACCTACCAGCGGGGCCGTTTTGATGGGCTGAACGAAGGCGAGCAAGCGAACGACAATGAGATTCTCGTTTCCATTCTGGGCATTGGCAAGATAAAGGGTACCCTCCGTTCGGACCGGCTTCTTCGCCAAAAGAAGCTGACGTCCATCCTGCACGCGGGTACCTGCACGGGGCTTTCGGACAAGTTTCAGGTCGGAGAATTGGTCAGTGTCACGCAGGTATTCGAGGGAGACAGGATCGAGCTCTCTGCTCCAACGTATCCGCGCATGCCGCTCAATCATCTGTTTCCGGATGTTCCGGATGGCATTCTGGTCACGCAGGACCACACTGTGGAGGGCGCCTCCGAGCTCAGTTACTGGCAACGAATTGCCGACGTGAGCGACATGACCGGCTACCCGGTCGCATACGTCGCCGCCACGCATGGAATTTCCTGCCACATCATCAAGGTTGTCGCAGGTCGCATGGGTATCGACGATCCGGATTTCCGGAAAAATCTGGCAGCCGTTCGCTCGAAACTTGGCACGTTCCTGTCCGAGAAGATTCCTTCACTGCTCGCACCTGCGGAATAACAGGAATCGGCAGCGCTCATCTGCTCCTGGCAAAACGTCTCAGTTCCTGCGCAAATCCAGGTCGCGAAGCCACTCGCAGGAGCTCCCATCGCCAAGTCCCTGATGGACTCGCGTCCTGTCGTGTTGCCGGTCCCGCTCCATCTCGCGGATATCCTCGAAGCGCAGGCGTCGTACGACTCCACCATGCAACCGGAGCCGGTACAGCCTGTCGGCTGCGCGCTCGACGGGACGTTCCTTTTCAGGATTCCAGATCCGCAGGCATGTCACAACAACCCAGACGGTCATCATGAACAGAAGGGGAACAGCGACAAAAGCCAGAATCACGCCTACTCGTTCGACCTGTTGAATTGAAGGGCAGCCGGATCAGGCTCACGCTGCTGAAGCGCTTCTTCGGCGGCTTTCTGTTCCATGATGGTACCTTCTGTCGTATTCGAAAGATCACCCCGGAAGGCCGTGTCGAACAACGTAAATGCAAGAAACACAATCACGAACAGGGCTCCGATACCAAACACGACTGCATTCACCTTGTTATCGTATTTGAGCGCCATGAAAACACTCACGACCAGTGCTCCCTTGGTCAACGCAATGGCCAGCGCTACCAGTACATCAAAGGCGCCGAGGTCCAGTCGCGATGTCGCGACGGTCAATATGGTCAGCGCGAACAGGGCAACGATTACCTGGACGAGCGTCTTTATCGGTGTGATGTGGTGTTCAGCGTGCGACATGGGAGAAGCTCAAATGAGGTACAGAAGCGGAAAGAGGAAAATCCAGATGATGTCCACGAGGTGCCAGTAAAGCCCGCACAGTTCCACGGGTGTGTAGTAAGCACTCGTGAAATGGCCCTTCATGGCCCGGATCGTAATCCATGCGAACAGTCCCATTCCGACAAGGACGTGAAAGCCATGGATACCCGTCATCACATAGTAAATGGAGAAAAACTGCTGCGCGAACATGACATCATAGGTCGCATAATCCACTCCATGAGATACTCCATGCGGCGCGAAGCCATCACCCAGTACAATCCCGTGCTCGATTTTGGCCGAGTACTCAAAGTACTTTACAACAAGGAAGACACAGGCGAAAAGAAACGTAAGAATCAGGTTGGTAACCAGTCCCTTCTTGTTGTCAACCTGCGCGTAGTGGATTCCGAGCGCGACCGTGAAGGATGACGCCAGTAAGACGAGCGTGTTCAGACCTCCGAGTCGCCAGTCCAGAAGTACCGCCATACCGTCAAACACCTCAGGGTACCAGACGCGATACACGGTATACGTAACGAACATTCCACTGAAAAGCAGGATTTCCGTAATCAGGAACAACCACATTCCCATCTTTGACGCATCGAACTGTTGGTCCGACGAGACAAAATGGTGTTGAAGGTGCACAGGGTGTTCGGCGGTACTTGCCATGGTCCTTTCGTCAGTTTTCAGGATGTGGCCTGCCCACGGGGGACAGTTACTTCAGCTTCCTCTTCGTGCCCATCTCCAGCAGCACCATCACCACCGAAGAGTTCAGGCGCGAGGTGATAGTCGTAGGGGCCGCGTGTAACGATGGGCGTCTCGTGGAAGTTGTGCGGGTCGGGAGGCGTGGTGGTGTGCGTCCATTCGAGCGTAAGCGCACCCCACGGGTTGCTACCTGCCTTCTTTCCCCGGAAGAGGGAATGCAGCAGATAGCCCAGAATCAGGAAAAGACCCACTCCGAGGATGTACGAGCCCACGGAGGAGAGCACATGCAGGTTTGTGAACTCCGGGAGGTAGTCGTAGTAGCGCCGCGGCATACCCCGCGTACCCAGAATGAACTGCGGAAAGAAGGTCACATTGAACCCGATGAACACAAGCGCTGCCGCAATGCGGCCCAGTGTCTCGTTGAACATTTTACCTGTCATCTTGGGCCACCAATAGTGGAGCCCACCGAGCGCCGCAATTACGTTGCCACCCATCATCACGTAGTGGAAATGTGCCACGACGAAGTAGGTGTCATGCAGGTGGACGTCCACGGCCAGCACGCCGAGCATGATGCCCGTGAAGCCACCTATCGAAAACGTGAAGAGGAACATGAGCGCATAGAGCATCGGTGTCTGAAGCCAGACCGACCCCTTGTACATGGTCTGCACCCAGTTGATCACCTTGACACCCGTCGGAATTCCAATCAGGTACGTTATAAGCGAGAAGATGATGGATGACAGCGCCGACTGACCCGATACAAACATGTGGTGTCCCCACACCAGGAACCCCAAAAAGGCGATGGCTACCGATGAGAGCGCAACGAACTTGTAACCCGAGACCTGCTGGCGGGAAAACGTCCCCATCAGATCAGAAATGATCCCGAACGCCGGCAGAATCATGATGTACACAGCCGGGTGCGAGTAGAACCAGAAGAAGTGCTGGAAGAGGACCGGGTCTCCTCCGAGTGCCGGATCAAAAATCCCGATACCCAGAAGGCGCTCCAGAAAGAGCAGAACCATGGTGATTCCGATCACAGGGGTTGCCAACACCTGCACGATCGATGTGGCATAGATGGACCAGATGAAGAGCGGCAACCGGTTCCAGGTAAGCCCGGGCGCCCGCATCTTGTGAATGGTGACGATGAAGTTGAGTCCCGTCAATATGGATGAGAAGCCCATGACAAACACGCCCGCCGTGATGAACAGGATGCCGTCATCCACGGACGTCGAATACGGTGTGTAGAATGTCCACCCTCCATCAACGCGGCCCACAACAAGCGCTGTCAAGGCAATGGCAGCCCCGGCCAGGTAGATGTAAAAACTGGCCAGGTTGATCCGCGGAAACGCCACGTCCTTGGCACCCAACTGTATGGGGAGCACGAAGTTACCCATGACGGCAGGAATCGCCGGGATGATGAACGCAAAAATCATCAGTACGGCATGCAGCGTGAATGACTGATTGTAGGTATCGGCGCTCATGATGGTCTCGCCCGGTCCCAGAAGTTCTGTGCGGACGAGTAATGCCAGAATTCCTCCCGCCAGGAAGGAAAGGGAAACAGCCACCAGGTACATGATGCCGATCCGCTTGTGGTCAAGCGTAAACAGCCACGACTTGATGGACTTGTCGTGATTCAGATAGTTCACTTGCGACATGGGCTACTCCAGGGACTTGATGTAAGCGACGAGGCCGTCAACCTGCTGGGCACTCAGGGCACTGAACGGCGGCATGGCCGGAGCGTAGCCTTCAACAACCTGGCTGCTCGGATTCAGGATGGAATTCCGGATATAGGAGTCATCGGCCGTTGTGGATGATCCGTCCGAAAATACACGCTCCGTACCGTAAAACACGTTCAGCGGAGGTCCGATCTTGCGGGATCCATCAATGGCGTGGCAGACCGCGCACTGCGTTTTGTACACCTGCTGCCCCAACTCCGTCGGCGGCAGGTCCTGGTTCTGCTCCTGTATCCAGGCTGCAAAATCTTCCTCGGATACCACGACGACTTTTCCGAGCATACCGGAGTGTGCCGTACCACAGTACTCGGTGCAGTAAATCGTGTGCTCTCCCACGTTCTCAGCCTTGAACCAGACCGACGTGTACCGGTTGGGCAACACGTCCTGTTTGATGCGGAATTCAGGCACGAAAAAGCTGTGCAGCACGTCGGCCGAGCTCATATTCAGTTTCACCGGTCGGCCCACGGGCACATACAGATCGCCCGCCGTCAGAACGCCCTCGGCGTACTCATATTCCCAGGTCCACTGCTTGCCACGCACTGTGATTTGGTATGAGTCGGGGGGTGCGGAATTGAGCTGCACAAACAGGTCAAATCCCCACGTGAATACAATCAGAACCAGGATCGTGGGAACCACAATCCAAATGGCCTCCAACGCCTTGCTTTCATGGACCGGTGTCGTTACGTCCTTTTCGCTTCGCCTGCGGTACTTCACAACGAAATACAGCTTCGCCAGCACAACGGCTGCAAAAATGACCGTGCTCACCCAGAACACAAACCAGAAAAGGGCATCGACCTCACCTGCCAGTGTGGTCGATGCCTCGGGTAGCCAAAATCCATTCTCGCCCATGGTGGGATAGAGTCGGTTAAACGGTTACGTGTGACGGCGCGGAACTTGCACGGCCCAGCCGTTCTCTGCGCCGCAGGAGCCAGAGGCCCAGTCCAATAAGCAGCATGGTCAACAGCGCCCCGACCTTCATCAGGTTCGTCGCATGCAGCACATACGAATTCGCTGTCGGATCATACTGGAAACAATACATCAATATCTGGTCGACCGCCGAGCCGACCGTCCCGTTCGATGCCTCAACCAATGCCTTTCTCACATCGGCCGGCTCGAAATAAAGTCCGTGAAGGTACCGCGTTATCCTTCCTTCGGGAGACAGGAATATAAGCAGGGAGGGATGAGCAAACTCCTTGCGTGACTCGACCCATTTGAATTGGAAACCGGTAGATGCGGCGAGTTTCTGTATGGCCTCATCCTCTCCGGTCAGGAAATGCCACCCGTCTCCTGCCCCGTCACGCCCCAGTTTTGATGTGTACTTCTCCTTCTGGCGTGCGGCAAGGTCTGGCGTCTCGATGGCAGAGAAACTTACGGTCAGGACGTCGTATTCGCGACCCGGCGTCCACTCCATGCGCTTCATGGTGTCCGTGAAACTGTCAAGCAGGACGCTGCAGAGCATGGGGCAATCGTGGTACACGAAGTTCAGTATAGCCGGTCGGCCGGAGTCGAGCAGCGTGCCGAGTGCAACCTCATCTCCACGTGCGTCGCGGAACACAAGATCAAGCGGCACGAGAGCACCAAGCTGCTCCTCCACCCCAACGCCCTGCATGCCTGCGGGCGTACCCGATCCGGGCGTGTTCTGGGCCGTCGCATCTCCCGTCAACAGGAACAGGATGAACAGGCCGCTCAGAGCAGTTCCAATACGGTGGAGGCTTACGATATGTAAGAGGTGGGTGCGCATGATCAACGTGCAGGGGTATACCGCACGACTACCTGGTGGATTCCTCCACAACCAGTTCCATGGCCCGTTCGATAGGGATTCGATAGATATTCGATTCGTCATCCAGACGTTCGTAGCCCATCAAAAGCGCTCGCCCGGACGCTTCGGTCTCCTGTTTCAGCGGGTATCCGGAAATTTCCGTCACCTCAAAGTCAATCTGCTTGAAACGATGCTCGGAAATTACCCAGCTGGCAGATACGAGGACAATGACGACCACAATGGAGACAGCAACCACGGCGCCAATGGCCGACGCACTGACTCCTTCCGGTTCAACGCCTGTTACGGGATCACTCATGACTCAGGTATTTGTGAAAGCGATGGAAGAGGCAAGATTCGGGTCCTTCTCGGGCACGATCGCGTGCCGGCTGAGACGGAACATGAAGGCGGCCATGAACACGCCCGTCAGCCCGAACCATGCGGCCAGATCGAAGAGACTGAACTGCGCGTGCTCATGCAGGACCGGCATGGCAATCCAATGCAGGTCGAACCACTGCATGACCAACATCCAGACCGACATGAATGCCAGCAGTGGAAGCATGCGCTTGGCCCAGCGGCCAATCAGAATGAAGAAAGGCAGAATGAAGTGCATGATGAGTAGCGCCGCGCTGTGGTATTCCCAACCATGCTCCACGCGGTGCCGGAAGAAGAGGGTTTCCTCGGGGAGGTTGGCGTACCAGATCAACATGTACTGGCTGAATGCGATATATGCCCAGAAGACAATGAATCCAAACAGGAATTTGCCCAGGTCCTGGTAATGCTCCGTGGTCACGACTCCATGGAGCATGCCCTTTTTCTGAAGGATCATGGCTACAATTGCCGTAAACGCCATGATGCTCATGAAGCTACCGGCAAAAAAGTAGACACCGAATATGGTCGAAAACCAGTGTGGGTCGAGAGACATCAAGATGTCGAATGCGGCGAACGACACCGTCACGGCGCTGACTGCCAGCCCCCATGCACTGGTGAACCGCTGCTTGGCCGGGATATCTGCCCCACCCTCCACATCCTGACGAATGCTCTGCGTGTAGAGTTTGTAGGCGATGATGGTCCAGACGACAAAGTAGAATATGAGCCTGGCTATGAAGAATGTCGAATTCAGATACCCCTGTTTGCCCGCAAGGACCGGATCATAGGTTGGGCTCGCCGGATCGAACAGATCCAGGTGCGTCCAGTGGTAGAGGTCGTGCATACCGAATAGGACGGGTATGCCGAGAACAGCCAGCAACGGGAAAGACCACAGCAGCGTCTCCGGGATGCGCCGCACCACCACGCTCCAGCGTGCTTTTGTGAGGTGCTGGATCAGTACGAAGAAGAGCCCACCAAGCGCCAGGGACAGGCAGAATGCCCAGCCGACCAGATACGAGAAATAGAATTGGGCCGCGTTCGTCGCCCAGCCTACCGCACTCACCGTCAGCCCGGCAATACCTACGGCCAGGGGTAACAACCACGCGGTCTGGGACCATGTGAAACGGTACGGCGCGCTGGCGGCCGTGGGACCGAGGGGGTCCAGCAGCCAAACAAAAGGATTACTCTTCCTGATACCCATGCTTATCGCTGATTTTCGGGGACGTCGGACGCCTGCGCGTACTGACTGCGTTGAAGTGCGCGTATGTAGGCCACGATGGCCCAGCGGTCTGCCACGGGGATCTGCGTACCGTACCCGGGCATGCTTCTGATGCCATAGGACACAACGTCAAAGAAATACCCGTCCTCGCGGGCCCGGAGCAGATCGGAATGGTAGGTGGGAGCCGGAACGTACCCGTAGGCTCCTTTCATGATGATACCCTGGCCATCACCGGCCAGACCGTGGCAAACGGAACAATAAATGTCGTAGCGTTCGCGGCCTCGTTCCATGACTTCAAGCGTCAATTCCCGGGGATTGGTGGCCCAGGACCCATCTTCATTCCGACCGGTCCACCAGACGGGGTCTTCCTGGAGGAAGCCACGGGCAACGGTCCCGGGAACGGGCGGGCGCATGGCCCGGCCATCGGCGAACAGGCTGTTGGCCGCCTGCGCTGTGAACTTTTCCTGCGAATCCATATTGGGATTCGGGTGCACGGGTGGTTTTTCGGAAATGGAACCACGGCATCCACCAATCAGCAGGGCCGCCAGGACCAACAGTGCGGGTAAAATATTTCGTCTCATGATCACTCGGCGTCTCCGCGGTCGTGGATTATTTCAATGTTTCGACCACCCAGGCTTTCGAGCAGCTTGCTCGTTCCGTTTTCATCGAAGTTCGTGTCGTCCGCCGCGACATGGATGAAGAAGGCATCGTCCGAGGCACGCGCGAAATTCTCGGAATAGAACAGGGGATTGTACGGGCGCGGGAGCCCGTTCATGGCCAGCATACCGGCAACCGTGGCAAGCGCAGCAAAGAGCACCGTCAATTCGAACATGATCGGAATAGATGGCTCGAACGCGAAAAACGGTTTACCGGAAATATTGATGGGATAACTGACCGTACCGGTCCACCATTGCAGCCAGGTCCCGAGTGCCAGGCCGGCAATGCCCCCTCCCAGCGTGATGAACCCCACTTTGGAATTGGGCAGCCCCATGGCCTTGTCCATACCATGGATGGGAAATGGACTGTGCGTATCGAACCGCTTGTAGCCCGCCTCCCGGACGGCTTTCGCCGCCGAATAGAGGGCTCCCGGGTCCTTGAATTCGGCCAGCATACCGTATACCGTACCCGGGCCCGGTTCGTAGATACCCATGGTCGCCTTGACTTCCTTGGCAATTTGCTTGAGCATGATCGTCAGGACTGAGTGTGATCTTGGTCAGCGGCCAGAGAGACGTCATGCACGTGGTCATGCCCATCTCCTTCATGGTCGTAGAAATGCGGATCGGCCTGGGGCATGACGCCCTTCACTTCCGCGATGGCCACCATTGGTATGAATCGCAGAAAGAGCAGGAACAGCGTGAAAAACAGGCCGAATGTTCCCACAAAGGTCAACACATCGACGAATGTGGGCGTGTAGTAGTCCCAGGAACTGGGCAGGTAATCACGATGCAATGACGTCACAGTGATCACGAAACGTTCGAACCACATGCCGATGTTGACGAAGATCGAGATCGCAAACATGAACGGCACCGAGCGCCTGAGCTTCCTGATCCAGAAAAACTGGGGGAATACGAGGTTGCAGGTCATCATCGTCCAATAAGCCCACGCGTACGGACCGAACGCCCTGTTCAGGAACGCATACTGCTCGTACTGCACACCCGAGTACCAGGCAATGAAGAATTCAGTGATGTAGGCAAAACCAACCATCGAACCCGTCAGGAGAATGATGATGTTCATCTTTTCCAGATGCTCGATCGTGATGATGTTCTGAATGCCGTAGACTTTCCGGGCAATGACCATGAGCGTCACCACCATGGCAAACCCCGAGAAAATGGCGCCTGCCACGAAGTACGGCGGAAATATGGTCGTATGCCAGCCGGGCACGATCGATACCGCAAAGTCGAAGGACACCACCGAATGGACGCTCAGCACGAGCGGCGTGGCGAGTGCCGCCAGAAGCAAATAGGCTTTCTCATAGTTGCGCCAGTGGCGGTTCGCACCCGTCCAGCCCATGGACAGAACACCCGTCACCATGCGACGCACCTTCGTTTTAGCGCGGTCACGCATGGTGGCAATATCAGGAATCAGCCCCACGTACCAGAATACAAGGCTGACCGTGAAGTACACCGAAACGGCAAACACATCCCAGAGCAACGGGCTCTTGAACTGCGGCCACATTTCCATCTGGTTGGGGATGGGCAGCGTCCAGTAAATAGCCCAGACGCGACCGACGTGGATGGTGGGAAAGACCAGCGCACACATGACGGCGAAAATCGTCATGGCCTCGGCAGCCCGGTTGATGCCCGTCCGCCACTGCTGCCGGAACAGGAACAGGATCGCCGAAATCAATGTGCCGGCGTGACCAATACCCACCCAGAACACGAAGTTCACGATGGCATAGCCCCAGCCCACCGGGTTGTTGAGCCCCCACACGCCCGTGCCGTTCCAGAACAGATAGGCTATCATGCCCACGAGGAGCAGCAGTCCTATGTTGGCCAGTGAAAACGCTCCCCACCAGGCCAGTGGCGTTTTCTTCTCCGTATGTGCCGTCACGAGCTCCGTAATATCATGGAAGCTCAGGTTCCCCTGCACCAGGGGCACCTCCGCATGATAATCAGCCGTGCTGGCGAGTGTCTTTTCCGAATCTGCCGAACTCACGGGCATTTACGCGTTATCGTTGGAAATAAGGGTTGGATTCGGGTTGCGTATGCGACCCAGGTAGCTGGTCCGGGGTTTGACGGACAGTTCAGCCAGCATTTCATAGCGGCGGTTCGATCGGCGTGCCTGTGATACCCGGGATTCGGGATCGGCCAGGTTTCCGAACGTGATGGCTTCGGCCGGGCACGCCTGCTGACAGGCGGTTACCACCTCGCCATCCTGGATGGAACGCTCTTCCACGTTGGCCTGCTTGTTGACCTCGCGAATGCGCTGGATGCAGTAGGAGCACTTTTCCATCACACCACGCGAGCGCACGGTCACGTTCGGATTCTGCGCCATGTGCGTCGTGGTCGGCAGCGTCTTTGTCCAATTGTAGAAGTTGAATCGGCGCACCTTGTACGGACAGTTGTTGGCGCAGTAACGCGTTCCAATACACCGGTTGTAGATCATCTGGTTGGTGCCATCGGGCGAATGCACGGTGGCAGCGACCGGACACACTTGCTCACACGGCGCGTTCTCACAGTGCATGCACGGAACAGGCTGGAGCACCATCTGCGGCTCCTCAAAGCTCGCCCCATCCCCGCTGACGAAGTACCTGTCAAGCCGGATCCAGTGCATTTCGCGGCCTCTGGCCACCTCCTCCTTGCCAACCACCTGGATATTGTTTTCCGACTGACAGGCCACCACGCACGCATTGCAACCGGAACACGTATTCAGATCAATCACCATGCCCCACTGCTGCGCGCTGTAAAGCGTGTTCTGCATTTCCGGAGACAGCGTCGGATGGTTGTCCTCCCAGAGTGAAGGATAATCCGACCAGTCTTCCTTGATAGGAGCGGGCTCGGAGTCCTTTACGAAGTCCGGGTTGGCCCGATACTCTTCCACCGTCGCCATGCGGAACAGGCCACGTCGCGCAACTTCCGCGCCCTCTTCCTCGATGGCTCCATGATCCTGCGTCGATGCCACCATGTAGCCTGACCCGGACCTTGTCACCGATGCCGCTGCAATCCGGCCACCGCGCTGCATGAGCGGCGACACATTCGAACCGACACCCGTTGCAATGGCACCCTTGCCATATACATCCGTGTAGTCATCCAGGTCGAACAGATTGGTTTTGCGCTCTTCCCGGGTAGATGCGATGCTCCTGCCATATCCGGTCGTGACCTGGATGGACCCCTCGGCAATTCCGGGCTGGATCCACACCGGAAGCTCGACCGATGCACCACCCGTGTCGATGGATACGGTATCCGTGTAGTATTTCCCACCGGACAGCTTGGCCGTCACGCCGAGCCGCTCGGCCGTGGCCGGGCTCATGGCCGCCACGTTGTCCCACACGACCTTCGTGACGGAATCCGGCAGCTCCTGCAGCCAGGCATTATTGGCATATCGGCCATCAAATATCTTGCCGTCGTGCCGCACCACGACTTCCAGCTCCGGAGCCGCTGCCCCGGCAAGCCTTGACGCTGCCGTACGAACGGCCCCGCCGTCCACGTCAGGTGTCACCTCGGAGAAAGCATCCTCGGCCAGGAACCCGTCGTGGACAATCCTGCGCCAGGTCTTTTCAAAATCCCCGGACACTGAGCCGCGCCATGTGGACCGGACCAGGTCGTATCCGAACTGTTCCGACCCGGAGGCAAGAAGGCCCAGCACCTCGATACCTGAATGGGCATCTTCATAAAGTGGCGCTATCAGCGGCTGGACTACGGCCGGGTGGCCAAGGCGCGACCGTCCGTCTCCCCATGCTTCAAGAAAGTGTGTCTCGGGTACGTGCCACGCGGCACCTGCGGCCGATTCATCCACGTACGGTCCCACGTGTATACGCGTACCGGCCTGTGCAAAAGGGTCGGCCAATTCGGGATGATCGTAGAGCGGGTTGATACCCAGCGTCACGAGCACATCCACATTGCCGGTTCCCAGCTCGGCGAGGGCCTCTCCCATCTCAACGTGCATGTCGGTCGCCGTATCGCCGGCATCGAGCAGCGTCACGGTCGAACCCACGGCGCCCAGCGCACGGTTCATGGCGGCAACCAGCGTGTGCACTTCGAGAGGTTGGTGGTCACCTGCAACGACGACGGCCCCCGGACCCGCTTCCCGCAACTCGCGGGCCAGTTCCCTGACCCAGGCATGATCGGAAAACCCATTCACACGCGTGTCATGCAGGCCCAGCGCTCCGGCCAGCGCCGAAGCAAAGGCCCCGATGTCTCCGGACTTGAGTCGCAGCCGGTTGTCGGCCATTCCCCCGGTAATCGTATAGGCACTTTCGACGGCATAGAGGCGGTTCATTGCACCTGTTTCCTCCATGCGTCGACTCTGGGCGAACTGGCGTGTATTCCAGACTCCGTCCGGATCGGTGGAGGCCAGGAAATCCGCGTCCAGCGACAGGATGACGCGTGCCTCGGAAAAATGGTGTACCGGGCGGACCGACCGTCCGAATGCAGCGGCGTACCCGCGCGTCACGCGACGGGCTGTCACGTGATCATATTCCACGAACCGTACGTTCGCATAGGCGCCGGAAAGCTCCTGCCGCAGGCGGGCCATGGTCATGGATGAGTCGGGCTCGGCCATGACCAGAACGCGCGAGGAGGCCGGCAGCGCCGCCATGGCCTGTTTGAACGCCTTCCAGTCGGACACCTCACCACCCCTGAGGACATACCTCGACCGGTCCGGATCGTACAGCCCCAGGAGTGAGGCCTGCTCCAGCGCCGTCGATGCACCGCGGACCTCCGGATGATCGGGGTTGCCTTCAATCTTCGTCGGGCGACCGTCGGTGCTTTCCACCAACAGCGGGCGCAGCGCACCCCTGAACGGCATGGATGTCGCGTAGTTGACAGGCACACCGGGAATCCGATGTTCGGGTGGCCGTGAGAACGGCACGATGGTCTCGACCGGCCTGCGGCAGGCCGTCAGACCGGCAAGTGCCATGGAAGCACCCATGACCTGCAGGAACTGCCGCCGGGAAGCCCCGCCGGGAGACTCCGATGCACCGGGAACGAATTCATTGGCCGCAATCTTCCGGAAATCGGAAGACCGCTCCAATTGGCTTACGCTGCGCCAGAAACGGGTTCTCGGGGATATTGCGTCATCCCCCGACGGCACAGCATCAATGATTGGAAGCTCTATCATGATGAATCAGTAGTGGCAGGCAGAGCAATTGGTGGGCGGCAGGATCTTTTCACTGGCTACGCGCTGCAGATTCTGCTGGACGTAGTCGGACGGGGGCTCGTATCCCATGGTTGTGATTTCGTCGTCCGGGCGGAGAAACAGCTCGGGCTGGCGATGACACTCAAGGCACCACCCCATGCTCAGGGGCTCCACCTGCGAGACGACTTCCATCTGGTCAATTCGACCGTGGCACGTCTCACAGCCGACGCCATTGTTGGTGTGGACCGCATGGCTGAAGTGGGCAAAGTCGGGCAGCTTGTGCACCTTGACCCATTCTATGGATTCGCCCGTCACCCAGCTCTCCCTGACCGGAAGCAGCTTGAGGGACTCGGTCCGGATTTGACTGTGGCAGTTCATACACGTCTGCGTAGCCGGGACGTTCGAATAGGCCGCACTCGTCACCTGGGTGTGACAATACTGACAGTCCAGCCCCAACTGGCCCGCATGCAGGCGGTGACTGTACTCGACCGGCTGCGGCGGAGCGTATCCCACATCCGTGTACTCCGGTGAGAAAAAATACCAAACGGCAAAAACGGCAAAAACGCCACCCCCGAGTGCTGCCATCAGGGATAGCGTAGGAAGGGTGTTCGCTTTGCGACTGAATATCTGCGCCATGCAGGTGACAGGTGGGGTTTAACGGACAGATCTCCAAACGTACCAAATATTTCGCTTCGACGCGACGCGAAGAAGCTTGAATTTACTCCGAATCGGGTCGATATTAAATGTAACAATGAAAGTTACATATACCACAGTCCGCCGTGACCCGACGCATCCAGCACAACATACGCCGTGTAGAGCACATACAGGCCGAGAAGGAGCGCCCCTTCCCTCCGGCTGATGACGCCTCCCGAGAAAAACACCGGCAGGCATAACACGGCTGCGCCGATCATGACCACCATGTCGAACTCCCGGACGGCAACGGGTACCGTGATCCCGGAGGGTGCGAGCAGGCCTGCCAGCCCCAACACGCCCAGTACGTTGAATATATTCGAGCCTACGACATTTCCCACCGCCATGTCCCGCTCACCGCGGAGAGCAGCCACAATGGACGTCACTACCTCGGGCAGCGACGTTCCGGCAGCCACAATGGTCAGCCCGATCACGATCTCACTGACGCCGAGGGCGCCGGCCAGTGCAACAGCACCCTGGACCAGCCACCGCGAGCCCAGGACGAGCAGTGCCAGACCCGCCGCAACGGCAAGAGAACTGCGCATGCCACTCCATCTCTTCGATAAGGGAAGTTCCATATCCACGTTTTCAGCTCCCGACCGCCGGGCCTGCCATACGGAAAACCAGACGTAGATGACAAGACTCACCAGCAGGAGGCAGGCATCCAGAAACGATATGTTACCGTCCAGACCCATCGCGAAGACGGCTCCCGAGAGCAGTACCATGATCGGTACGTCGAGCCGGATGAGTTGGCGCGACACGGTCAGGGGCACAATCAGGGCGGACGTTCCGAGAATGAAGAGCACGTTGAAGATATTCGAGCCTACGACGTTTCCAAGCGCCATGGCGGCATCACCTGCCAGCGCTGCCTTCGCGCTGACGGCCAATTCCGGTGCACTCGTACTGAAGGCCACAACGGTCAGTCCAACAACAAGGGGCGATATACCCAGCGTCCCTGCCAGGTTCGATGCGCCACGAACAAGTATTTCGGCTCCCATAACGAGCAGGGCCAATCCAGCGAAAAAGAGCACAACACTCATCAGGTCACCTGGGAGCCGGTTCCCGGAACGATCCGTCCCTGACGTGCACCATGAAGCGCCGCGACAGAAGTACGGCGGCCACGGCCAGGCCCACGACCAGACCCATCCAGAGTCCACGTTCCTCAAATCCGGCGTGAAACGCAAGAATATACCCCGAAGTCAGGCCAAGCCCCCAATACGACATTACCGAGAGGACCATGGGGGCACGCGTATCCTTCAGCCCACGCAGTGCGCCCATGGCCGACACCTGGATGCCATCGACCACCTGGAAAACCGCCGCGAAAGCGAGCAGCGATACGGCAAGATCCACGACAGGAGCGTTGGACGCCAGGGATGTATCCAGATAGAGGCCCACCAGACGTTCCGGGATCAGCCAGAAAAATACAGCCGCAACAGCCATGAACCCCGCGCTGAGTCCCATCCCCGTCAAACCGGCACGGCGGGCGCCATCCGGGTTGCGCTGTCCGACGCAGTGACCGACCCGAACCGAGGTGGCCATTCCTATGCCGAGCGGGACCATGAACGAAAATGCCGCACACTGGATAGCCACCTGATGGGCCGCGAGCGCCGTCGTGGAGATCCACCCCATCATGAGGACCGTCGCCATGAACAATCCCATTTCGACACCCATCGACGTCCCGATGGGCCATCCAATCCGCACCAATTCGCGGAAGTAGGTGGGATCCGGCCGGCCGATACGGGAAAAAATGCCGTAGACATCAAAAGACCGCTCGCGCGCCACAATGAAGAGCAGGGCCAGGAAGTTGAACGTAAAGACAATCGTGGAAGCCCATCCCGTTCCGACAAGCCCCAGGGCCGGAAATCCGAAGTGGCCGTACATGAGCACCCAGTTGGCACCGATGTTCAGGAGCACGCCGATAAGCGCTATGGCCGTCACGATACGCGGCCGCGCCACAGCCTCCATGAAACTGCGCAGGGCGACGAATCCCAGAAACGGAAACACCCCCCACCCGATCGCATCCAGGTAACTTGCACTGCGCGCCGTGTTCGCCGGCGTCTGCCCGGTAAGCTGCAGGAAAAAGTCTGCGTTGCGAATGAGCACGAACCCCACGAGACCGAGTAAGACCGTCATCCAGAGTCCCTGTCGGACCGACCTTCCGACGCTCTCCGTGTCGCCTGCTCCGTAGGCCTGTGAGACCATCGGGCCCACGGCCATCAGGATGCCCATGCAAAAAATCAGCATGCTGAAGAAAACCGTGTTCCCCAGCGCTACGCCAGCCAGTTCATCGGCGCCCAGGCGACCCACCATGATCGTATCTACAAAACTCATGGAAATGTGCGCCAGTTGCGTAACCACGATGGGCACGGCGAGCGACATGGTGCGCACGACTTCACTCCGGTAGGCATGGACTTTCCGCATGGCCGGGAGTATACGGCGTATCTTTCGAAAACGATGTTCACCCCCTGAGTCCGGTCCATGCATCAACAGGAAGCCGCGGTCGACGTGTCGGTCGTGATTGTGAATTACAATGTGCGCGAGTTCCTGCTGCAGGCACTGCGCAGCCTGCAGCATGCCATGCGCGGTTTGGATGTCGAGACATGGGTGGTAGACAATAACTCCATCGACGACTCGGTAGCCGCCGTTCGGGAGCAGTTTCCGGACGTGCACGTCATTGCCAACCGGGAGAATGCAGGCTTTGGCCGCGCCAACAACCAGGCCATTCGTCAAGCGAAAGGAGAGTTCATCTTCATTCTCAACCCGGACACTATTGTCCAGGAAGATACACTCGCCCATTTCGTGGCGTTCATGCGGAAGCATCCGGACTGCGGCGCTGCGGGATGCCGGATACTCAACCCCGATGGCACGTTTGCGCCCGAGAGCCGGCGCTCGTTTCCGACGCCGTCCACGGCATTCTACCGCATGACGGGGCTTGCCCGACTCTTTCCGAAGAGCCCCAGATTCGGGCGCTACAACATGACCTTCATCCCCGAGACCGAAACCTGCGAGGTCGATGCCCTGTCCGGTTCCTGCATGATGGTACGCCGCCGTGCTCTTGACCATGCGGGTCTCTTCGATGAAGCGTTCTTCATGTACGGGGAGGATCTCGACCTGTGCTTCAGGATCCAGCAAGCCGGATGGACCATCCGCTATACTCCCGGAACGCAGATTATCCATTACAAGGGGGAAAGCACCAAGAAGGGCGAGGTCCGCTATGTGAAACTGTTCTACGGCGCCATGTTGCTCTTCATCGAGAAGCACCTGGAACAGGGTGCGCACCAGCGACGCATGCGCCTGCTTACCGGGCTCCTGAGACTCGGCATCCTGATGCGTGCCACGCTGACCCTGTGTAGCAACGTGGTGCGCCGCTTACGCAGACCCCTGGTAGATGCGACCGTCGTGGCAACCACGACGGGCGTGCTTGGGAGTATCCGATTCCTGGGCCCGGACATTGCGTTTGCTCCCCGGTTCTACGCGACGGTTGTGCCCGGCGCCGCGCTGGCCTCGGTGGCGGGAATGGCGCTTCTCGGTGCATACCGTCGGTCGGCGCAATGGACCGTGCGCGCGGTCATGCTCGGCACAACGACCGGATTCCTGCTCCTGGGCACGCTGTCCTTTTTCATTCAGAGCATCGCCTATTCCAGATGGGTGATCGGACTGGCACTCCCCTCGTCCATTATGGCGCTGCTGGCCATTCATGCCTGGACGTCGGCGCGCCGGCGCCGGTCGCGCCGGGCCCTGGTGGTTGGGGGGGTGGGCGAGGCTATGCGCCTTACGGGTCTCCTGAAGAGGCATCCGAGCCCACCCTTCCACGTGGAAGGATACGTCTGTCCGGAAGTGTCCGGGTCCAGTACGGAGAGTGCGCGCGAGGCGGACCGTGCGAGCAGTCCAGCCGGCACGCCCGGCGCCGGAAGTCCTCCCCTGCTCGGATCTCCGTCCCAGCTCAGGGATCTGGTGCGCCTGCGCAGCTTGTCGGATATCGTTTTTGCGGCCCAGGACGTGCCCAACCAGGTCATCTTCACCCACATGCGGGAGCTCAATGACCTCAGCGTCCAGTTTCGCATGTTCAGCGAAGGCCAGGAGCACGTCGTCGGCAAATCCACGATTGCCCACGTCTCCGTAGCCAGCCTGCTGCAACAACTGAAGGCTGTTGAGGAACCCCGCTCCCCTGCCATGCGGCACGCCACACACCGACTGCTCGCACTCGCGGCACTTGTCACATCGCCCATCGTATGGCCCGTCTCGCGCGCCATGTCACCTGATTCCGTGACACGGCGGCTCATGGACAGGTTGCCGGAGCTCGTCACCGTCGCACGCGGACGCCTTGCCCTCGTGGGCTCCGCTCCCGAGCATGCCCACCTGTTGCCCTCGTCATGGGCCATCCGACCGGGTATGTTTCCCGTCATGAAGCCCGAATCGAACACCGGGGAGGCTGAAGAGTTGACACCCGATGAAATCAGGAAGGCATACTGGTTTTATTCCATGCACCAATCGCTTGCCACGGATCTTGATATAGTGGCCGTCAGCCTCAGATGAAAAAACCTATCCTGCTGGAATTCGAGAAACCACTCGCCGAGCTCGAAGCCAAGCTCGACGAGATGCGTCAGGTCGACTCCGAAGAAAGAGCGCCGGAACTGCTGGCCAGTATTGAAAAAATGGAGCAGCGGGTAAATGAACTGCGCACGTCCATCTATACGAATCTGACGCGCTGGCAACGGGTCCAGATTGCCCGTCATCCGGAACGACCCTACACGCTCGATTACATCGAGGCCATGACCGATGGCTTTGTTGAGCTTCACGGGGACCGCCTTTTCGGAGATGACACGGCCCTTGTCGGAGGACTGGCCACGTTCAAAGGGTCACGCTATGACAGCACGGACCGGAATGTGATGATTCTCGGCCACCAGAAGGGACGGGACACGAAAAGCCGGAAATACCGCCGATTCGGTATGCCGAATCCGGAGGGCTACCGCAAGGCGCTCCGACTCATGAAAATGGCAGCCAAGTTCGGGAAACCGATCATCACCCTGCTTGACACACCCGGCGCATTTCCCGGCATGGAGGCTGAAGAGCGTGGCCAGGCGGAAGCCATTGCGCGCAATCTGCTTGAAATGTCCCGCCTGCCGGTCCCCATCGTGGTGGCTGTCATCGGAGAAGGAGCCTCGGGCGGAGCCATCGGAATTGGCGTTGGCGACCGGATTCTCATGCTCGAAAACGCCTGGTACTCGGTCATTGCTCCGGAAAGCTGTTCCTCCATCCTCTGGCGCAGTTGGGATTACAAGGAAGATGCGGCGCGGGCCCTCAAGCTCACCGCTCCCGACCTGATGGAGCAGCATATCATTGATGAGATTGTACCTGAGCCCCTTGGAGGCGCGCACCATGATCCCTCGTTCTGTTTCACGGAACTGGGCAAGGCCATTGCACGCAACCTGGATGCGCTCTCGGCAAAAGACGGCGCAACGCTCATCGAAGAGCGGCTTGCCAAATTTTCTGCCATGGGTGCCTGGGAGGAAGCCTGAGCCAAGCCCATGGCCGAGACCCACGTACATACCCACCGCGTCCGGTTCCGGGAGTGTGATCCGATGGGGGTCGCCTACCATACCCATTGTATTGACTGGTTCGAGGAAGCCCGCACGGAGGCTCTTCGACGCCTCGGCGCATCGTATCTGGAATTGCAGGAAAGCGGTATGGATATGCCCGTTGTACACCTCGAGGTATCGTACCGACGGGCCATCCGGTACGACGACCTGGTGGATATCCACGTGACCTGGTCCCTGAACCGTACAGCCACCCGGATCCGATTCAACTACGAGGTGCACCGTCAGGGGCACGACGGGGTGTGCATCTCAGCCCATGTCGTACTCTGCTTCATGGATCGCAAGCGGGGCCGCCCTGTTTCGGCTCCGCTCCACCTCGTTGATCTTGTATCTGGAAGCGGATCATGACGCACATGGACTGGGATGCCCTGATAGCGCGGGCCGTGGCCGAGGACCTGGGAACGGGTGACATCACCTCGGAGGCCACTGTCTCCGCGTCCCTGCCCGGCCGGGCTGAAATCCAGGCAAAAGCCGTGGGCGTGCTTGCGGGCACGGAGGTGGCAACGCGGATTTTCCGTTTCGTCCATCCGGATCTGCATGTCGTCTGCCATGTCCAGGATGGTGCGCCGGTTGCACCGGGAATGCGTCTGGCCACCATTACGGGCCCGGTGGCGGCCCTGCTTGCAGGTGAACGAACGGCACTGAACGTATTGCAGCGCATGAGCGGTATTGCCACACTCACCGCTCTTTTCGTGAAGGCCACCGACGGGACGGGAGCCATCATTCTGGACACACGCAAGACGGCGCCCGGTATGCGTACTCTCGACAAGTACGCCGTCCGGTGTGGCGGCGGCCACAATCACCGCCAGGGTCTGTGGGACATGTACCTGATCAAGGAAAATCACATTGCGGCGGCGGGAGGTATTGGCCCGGCGCTGGATCGTGCAGCGGAGCACCGGGCGGCAGGGCACGAGCGTCGCATCTCCCCGAAAATTGAAATTGAGGTCACCTCGCTGCGTGAACTTGATGAGGTGTTGGAACACGGAGGTGCGGACCGCGTGATGCTCGACAACTTCGCCCGCCCGCTGGCGCGTGGTGTGGATGTAGCCCTGCTGGAGGAGGCGGTTGGGCGCGTTGGTGGACGCATTGAAACCGAAGCCTCCGGGAACGTGGACCTGAAGACGGTGCGGCCCATTGCCGAAACCGGGGTTCAGTACATTTCCGTGGGTGCACTCACGCATTCCGTCACGGCACTTGATATCACCCTGCTCATCCGCAAGGCCTGACCCGACGGCCAGAATCCTACACCTCTGATCCATGCTCCAGGAGCAAAGCCGACTTTTCCAGCGCGTCCTCTTCTTTGTGGATGCCCTTCTCGTTGCGGCGAGTTGGGTGCTTGCCTATTACACCCGGTTTGAACTTTTTCCCGCCCTCGGAATTTTTCCGCTGCCCGAGTGGCTACCCCCCGGCCGGTACATGGAATTCATTCCATGGGTACTGATTGTGAGTATGACGGTGTTCTGGGCATCGGGGCTGTACATACCGGATCGAGCCCAAAGGGCGACATCGCTCGTGCTGTCCGTACTGAAGGCCATCCTTCTCGGTGTGATCGCCGTGGCGGCATCGCTATCGTTCTATCGCGAGTTGTACTTCTCGCGTCTCACGCTGGGCCTCTTCGGCCTCTACACGCCGTTGTTGATTGTGAGCGTTCGACTCGGGCTCTACCTCTTCCTGCGCGCGGGTCGGCGTCGCGGCAAATACCTGCGTCGGGTCCTGATCGTGGGCGCGGGCCGTGTGGGGCAGCGGCTTCGCGACGCCTTTGAGGAGTATCCCTGGATAGGGTTCGAACTGGCCGGATTCCTGGACGACGGGAAGAATGGCGACGACATCCTGGGTCGTACGGATGAAATTTCCCTGATACTCGACCAGGCGGAATCCCAGGGGAAGCCCATACAATACGTCTACATTGCCCTCCCGATGTCGGCCAGCAAGCGCATCGAGGGACAGCTCAACGAGCTCTCGTCCCGGCTCGCGCACGTCTGCCTGGTACCGGACATCTTCGAGTTCGACATCCTGAATGGCCGGGTCACGGACATCGACGGCATTCCGATCATCCACCTGATTGACGAGGCCCCGATCGACCTGCGGCGCGTCATGAAGCGAACAATGGACCTGGCCTTCTCCGCCTCCGTGCTCGTACTGCTGTCGCCGCTCTACATTGCACTTGCCGTAGCCGTCAAACTGTCCTCTCCGGGCCCGATTTTCTATCGTCAGGAGCGGATGGGGCTGAACGGGAAGACGTTTCAGATGCTCAAATTCCGGTCCATGCCCGTGAATACGGAACGGAAGTCCGGGGCCGTGTGGGCGCGGCCCGACGACAACCGGGCAACCCGCGTGGGCGCCTTCCTCAGGCGCACATCGCTCGACGAACTGCCCCAATTCATCAACGTCCTCAAGGGAGACATGTCGGTCGTCGGGCCGCGCCCCGAGAGGCCTGTCTTCATTGAGGATTTCCGGGACCGCGTCCCGCGGTACATGCTTCGCCATAAGATGAAGGCAGGCATTACGGGATGGGCACAGGTGAACGGCTGGCGCGGCAACACTTCCATTGAGAAGCGCATTGAATTTGACCTCTATTACATCCAGCACTGGTCGCTCAAGCTTGATATCAAAATCATGCTCATGACCATCTGGAAAGGATTCGTCCACGAACACGCATACTGAGCCCTACCGTGATCCAACTGCAGAATATTTCCCTGGCCTTCGGAGGCCACACGGTACTCGACGGCGTGACATGGTCCATACGTGAAAAACGCAGGATCGGTCTTGTCGGGCCCAATGGTGCCGGCAAGACAACGCTGCTACGACTCATATCGGGCGAGCAACGGGCCGATGGTGGCTCCATAACCTACGGCGGTTGGCGTGTCGGTTACCTGAAGCAGGATACGCAGGAGCTCGCGGCCGATCGGACCGTACTCGAAGAGGCGCTGGAAGCGTTCGCCGACATCCAGCAGTTGCAACGCCGGGAGGAGAAGCTCCAGGCTCAGATGGAGAACTACGAGGATCATTCGGACGAGGCGTATGCGCGTATCATGGACGATTTTGCGCAGGTTCACGAGCAATTGGCCGCGCGCGAGGCTCACCTGATCGTGCCCCGAACGGAATCGGTGCTGTCGGGACTCGGCTTCCGGGCCGATGACATGCACCGCCCGCTCAGGACGTTCTCGGGAGGATGGCGCATGCGCGTGGCGCTGGCCCGGCTGCTGCTCGATGAGCCCGACGTGTTGCTGCTCGATGAGCCGACGAACCACCTGGACATTGACAGTATTGCGTGGTTGGAGGACTATCTGCGGACCTATCCTGGAACCGTCGTCCTTGTCTCACACGACCGCCGCTTCCTGGACCGCATGACCAACTGGACGGTAGAGATCATGCAGGGTCGCCTGACGGAATATACCGGCAACTATGATTTTTACCTCCAGGAACGTCAGATCCGGCGCGAACATCACCGTGCCGCGTGGGAGAACCAGCAGAAAATGATCCAGGACACGGAGCGCTTCATTGAGCGCTTCAGGGCGAAAGCGTCCAAGGCCACGCAGGTACAGAGCCGGGTCAAAGCGCTCGAAAAGCTGGACCGGATTCCCGAGCTTCCACCGGACGAAGCGCAGATATCGTTCCGTTTTCCCAAAGCCCCCCGCTCGGGAAAGGTGGTATTGGAGCTGTCCCGTTTCTCGAAAACCTACCCGAGTGAATTCGGCGATATCACCGTATTTGAAAATGCCGACCCCATTCATATTGAACGAGGTCAGAAAATAGCCCTCATCGGGCGCAACGGAGCCGGCAAGTCCACGCTTGCACGCATGCTGCTCGGCACGGAGCCGTTCGAAGGCACGCGCAAAGAGGGACACAACGTGCACATGCAGCACTTTGCGCAGCATCAGGCGGAATCGCTGAACTCGGACCACACGGCCCTTGACGCCCTTCGGGAAGTTGCCTACGAGCGCAGCGAAACCGAACTGCGCTCCATCCTGGGTGCGTTCCTGTTCCGGGGAGCGGAGGTCGAAAAGCCCATCCGCGTGCTCTCGGGGGGTGAGCGTAGCCGCATTGCCCTGGCCCGTACACTGACGTCACCGGCAAACCTGCTCGTGCTCGATGAGCCCACGAACCACCTGGACCTGCAGTCCATACAGGTCCTGATGGAAGCACTCACGCAGTACACCGGTACGTTCGTGCTCATTTCACACGACCGGCATTTTCTGGATGCAGTCGCCACGAGCGTCTGGCGTGTAGAGGATGGCCATCTGTACCAATACGAAGGCACGTATGCCGAGTACGAGTGGAAGCAGCAGGCCCTGGAGGAAGAAGACAGAGCCCATGAAAAGCAGCGCACACGCCAAAAAAAGGAACGTCGGGCAGAAAACCGGAAAAATCAGGAGGCTGCAGAAGCAAACCGGCAGAAAACGCCGGCTCCGTCCAGGGCCGAGAACAGCCGTGGTTCGGAGTACGCCGGTCTCAATGATTATCAGTTGAACCGGAAGCACTCGGCACTCGAGGCAGATATCCTTGAACTGGAGACCCGGAAGGAATCCATGGAAGCACGCCTTGCCGATCCCGCCATTTTCGCCAACCCGGAGGACGGCAAGAACCTCATGTCCGACTACGAAGCGTTGCAACAAAAACTTGCAGCATGCTACGCACGTTGGGAAGTGATGGCGGAAGAGCTCACGTCCCGGTCTTGATGAATCCCTTTCCCACGCATATCATGCCACGCTCCGTGCCGCTCGTTCCTGTTTTAGCGGCCCTGAGGAGGCTCCTTTGCGTGGTGACCGTGTGGACCTGCGTACTGCCCACGGCACATGCCCAGCTCAGCCGGCTTCCGGCACCCGACACGACGAGGGGTACGTTTTTCGGCGCGTCGACCGCTCTCGATGGGTCGCTGGCGGTCGTCGGAGCGCCGGGGGCCAACGCATGCGGTACGCGCTCGGGCGAAGTCAACGTATTCCGGCAGGGCGACAGGACCACGTCGTGGACACTCGAAGCCACGCTCAGACCCGGCGACTGCCACGAGGAGCATTTTTTTGGCAGTCATGTCGATGCGTCCGACGGGCGCATTGCCGTAACCTCCAACAGACCCTTCTTCCGCGAATCGACATCGAACGCGGTATACATTTTCGAACAGGACAGCCTGGATGGGTCCTGGCACCAGATTCAGCGCATTGAACAGCCCGACGACGGGCGCCATGGAGAGTTCGCCAACGCCATGGTGCTCGACGGAGACCTCCTCGCCGTAACGACCGCCGGCGATACATCAGGACAGACCTACAACGGGGTCGTCTACATCTACGAGCGGCGAAACAGCCAGTTCGTACAGACGGCCAGGCTCGAGAGTCCGCTCGCCGCCGAGGAGGCTGTCTACGGCGCCTCCATTGACGCGGATGGTGATCTGCTCGCGGTGGGCGCATCGACCTGGGCACGCGAGAAACCGGGTATTGTCTTCACGTACCAGCGCGATGCGTCCGGAACGTGGGTGCTTGAGGAGATTATGCGTGGCGTCGACTCGTTTTTCGTGCCCATCAGCCTCTCGGGCAAACGACTCGCCATCGGGGAAAGCCGTGCACGCCGTGACGGCAGCGGACGGGTTCGCATCCTGGAGCGGCGTTCCGACGGTTCATGGGAACTGACCCATACCCTCCGGCCGTCCACGCCCTATGACCATGGCGCGTTCGGATCGCTCGTGCGCATCAGGGGTGGCCGTCTGGCGGCCGTGGGTTACGACGAACAACTGGCCATGGACCGTAACATCGACCGCATCGTGTATGTGTTTTCACTTTCCCCGGACGGTGAGTGGAAACAAACCCAGGTGGTCGATGTGGGCGATACGGCATTCGCTTCGTCCATTGATCTGCTGGAGGAAATGGCACTGATCGGGAAAGCAGGCGATTCCGTCGCGGGAGAAGCGTACGTTTCGCGTCTTCGGTAGTACGGCTCGATCGGAGTCGCACTACGCTGTGCCGCGTTCTCAGGCGAACCGCTTCGTGTAGACGTGGCAGTACGGATGGCCACCTGTCCGGGCATAGTAGTTCTGGTGATCGTCCTCAGCCTCCCAGAATGTACCTGCGAGCGTGACCTCCGTCACCACATCCGTTCCGCCCTGGCGCAGCTCTTCGATGAGTCTGAGAGCCGTGTCACGCTGGGCTTCGTTGAGATAAAAAATGGCGGAGCGGTACTGCGTGCCCACATCCGGGCCCTGCCGGTCTCGCTGACCGGGATCGTGTGTCTCAAAAAAAAGCTTGACGAGGTCCTCGAAACTGACGCGTCCGGAATCGAATACGACTTCGACCGTTTCCGCGTGCCCCGTCCGTCCGCCACATACCTCCCGGTAGGACGGATTGGGGACATGACCACCGCAGTAACCGACGCGTGTGGACAAAACGCCCTCCTGCTGCATGAAATGAAAATCCGTTCCCCAGAAACATCCAGAGGCGAACAGGGCGCGTTCGGTGCGCGGCTCAAACGCAAGGGAAATCGAATTCACGCAGTGCCGCGTGTTGCGTGGCGTGAACCCCTCCCCGGTGAATACGTGCCCGAGATGCCCCTTGCAGCGCGCGCAGACGATTTCGGTTCGGCGGCCGTCCACGTCGGGTATGCGCTCGACGGCACCGTCGATTTCGGCATCAAAGCTGGGCCACCCGCATCCGGAATCGAATTTGTCGTTCGACCGGTAGAGGGGTGCGCCGCATTGCCGGCACACGTAGGATCCATTCTCCATGTGATGGCAAAAGACGCCCGAAAACGGTGGCTCCGTTCCCTTGTGCAGGATGACATGTGCTTCTTCGGGCGTCAGTGCATTTTTTTTCATTCTTCCAGGATTGCGCGGTAGGGTCACGGGCACCTTTACCCGTATGGGGAACGAAGGGTTCTATAAAACCATTCAGGATCCGATATGACCCGCTCATTTCGTTTCCCCGCGAAAACGCCTCTATCGATCGTATATTAATTGTCGATACCCTACCCGTGCCGTATGCCGTCAGATCAAGACCCCAGAGACACGATGTCCATGCTGAAAAAAATCTACAGCGCAGTTGTTTTCGCCGTCGCCGCAATCGCTGTCGTGGCGCCTGTCCCTGCCCAGGTACTGGACGTCGACGCAGCCCGCAAGTCGTCGCAGGTTCATGCCACGTACGGATCATCGCACGCCCATGGCGCGGATGATGTCGTTCCGCTCCACATTACGCGCGCGCTGATCGAGTCGGATCGGGGGCAACAGGCACTCGCGGCGTACAAATCCATGCGCGATGCGGGACAATTCCCGCTCAGGAAGGGGGACGCCCAGTCGGCACAGGTTGGACAAGCACAGATTTTCCACGTTTTCAATCTCCGAACGAGTGATTATATCCCGGTTGATTTCACGTTGACCATCGAGCATGAGGCCTTCAACCTGTGGGTTGAGACGGCCCAACTTGCCCCGAACGGTCCAGTGGAGCAGTCTGACCTGGACCAGATGGCACTCGCACTCGGCACGCAGACACCCGCCGGTTCATTCAACCCAAACCAGGGGATCATCCTGAACGATGAGCAGATCTTCGGCCCGCCACCCAACGTGGACGGAGACGGCAAGACAGACGTCATGCTGCACGACATCCAGGATTTTTTCGACCCGTCGGCGGGTAATTTCAGCGCCGTTCTGGGCTTTTTCGACCCATCGGATCTCTCTGGTGGGTCCGGAAACACACGGGATATGATCCATATCGATGTCATGCCGGGCATGTTCTCTTCGACCGGGGAGCGGCGCGACCAGTCGTCCGTACAGCAGACGCTGGCTCACGAATACCAGCACCTGATCTTTGCACGCGTGAACTCGGGCGATGCCGCCTTCGTGGATGAAGGACTCGCCGAGTGGGCCGAGGTGCAGAACGGGTTTACGGCGCGTTCCATCAATTACCTGTCAAGCCCTTCAGAGAGGGCCAGGCCATTCATGGATTTCCGTGGAACGGGAAGTGATAATTCCCAGTTTGGCGGGCCGGGCGGGGAAGACTACCAGAGAGCCGGACTCTTCACGAACTACTTCAGTGAGCGGGTTGGCGTCCTCGAAACCGGTGCGCTGTCGCGTTCGACAGGTATAAATGCCGGCAATTACGTATTGCAGCTCAATCAGCTCACCGGTAACGATGGCCTGAACACGCTCAAAACGTACATCCAGGGATTTCACGTAGCCAACCTGATCAACGACCGCAGTGTGGCCGAGAACTACGGCCATCTCGAAGATCAATATGCATTCGTCCGGGCGAGCAATATTCCGGTTGTGGATGGAACGGCATCGACCTCAACACCACCCACCAACCGGTCCGTCCGTCCGGGAGGCGTGGAATACGTACGCTGGGAAAATGTCAGTAATTTCACCATCAACCTCGTGCCGACCGGTTCCACCAACCCGGACCATCTCATGCCTGTCTTGGTGCTGGATCCCGTATCGGGACCCCTGCAGATCCAGGACGCCGAATTGGGCGGTGAGGGCACGACGGTAAGCGGCGACTACGACGCTGTAACACTCGTCATGCCCCACACCGATATCACAGTCGGCACGAATCAGACGGCGGGGGTTTCATACGACGCCTCCTGGTCACCTCTCCAGAGCCAGATCACATTCCAGAACGTGACGTATGACAGCGGGGAAATCCAGACCGAGCAGTCGGGCGATCAGACGCTCCTCGTCGGGTTTTCCCTTGATGACGGCCAACTTCCGGTCACATCCCGGTTTGCCAACCGGTTCGAGACCCCGGTCGGCATGCGGCTCGAGTCCATCTCGGTTGCCACCTACTACATGTCCATTTTCGGAGAAGCCCAGTCGAATGTCCAGGATTTCCGGTTGCGTCTGTACACGGCTGCCGACGGTACGAATCCGCTTCCGGGCGTGGAAGTGCTCTCGCTCGACGTGAGCGACAATACTCAGATGGAAGTACCACAACTGACGTTCCACGAAATTGACCTGACCGCTTTCGAAGAGGAAATACAGCAGCTCACAGAGACCTTCTTTGTCAGTATCGAGAACACCGGCAGCGATGACAATCACCTCTTCGTCGGCCTCAGTTCATTCACGGGTACCGACAATCCGGGCGCCCTCTACTTCCCGTTCAGTGGCGGATCGGGAGACTTCAGCTGGGGGTCGTTCAACACCATCAACGACGGCAATGGAAACCTGATTTTCGAGGGCCAGATCGTCCCCATCCAGGCCACGTTCTCGGACCGCGCGTTCACGATCACCGATACGGATGAAGAGGCCGTCCTGCCGGAGGCCGTTTCGTTGAAAAACAACTGGCCGAACCCGTTCGCCCACCGAACCACGATCGCGTACGAACTGGCGCGTCCCGATCGCGTGACGCTGGCGGTCTACGACATGCTGGGCCGCAAAGTCGCAACGCTCGTCGACCAGGCACAAACGGCTGGCTCACATTCGGCCGTATTCGAGCCCGAGGCGCTCTCGAGCGGAGTCTATCTGTATCGCCTCGAAACGTCCACGGCCACGACGTCCCGGTCCATGTTACTTGTCCGGTAGATCCATGGAAGTTACGTCCAGATGTGCAAAAGGCTGGCCGCGCCACGTGTCAACGTACACGCGACCCGTAACACGGGCCGTCACCGGCGTGATGAGATTGCTGCGCTCGTCATCGTCCAGAACAAGGACATAGGTGTTGCTCTCCTCCGTATGCAGTACGATCCCGGTAAACGGTTCTGCGCCCCAAACGTTTATCATGCCTTCAACTGTAATGATATCCGATGATCCCAAACCAACGGAAGATGCAGTGCACCCACCGACAAGTGCAGAAACGGAGAAAATCAGGGTCATCGTGAAATTATGCGCAGTCATATCGAATCTGTTTGGTGGTCGCTCAGTCCATTATATCAGTTTCCATGCCGGAATGCCGCGTCTTGCCACGATCCTCGTGTCCGGCCTCGTCTGGATGGCTTGGGGACTCCTGACGCCTGTCGTCAGCGCTCAGCACGCTGACCATGGCCACTCGGCGTCTGACCACGTTCATGGACACTTCTGTGCAACCGATTCGGGTTCAGACGAGGCCCGACGCCATATGGCCGCATACCTCAATGCCCGACAGGCCGGGCTGCTTCCCCGTCGCAAGAGCGCATCTCCCCCAGACGTCGGCGACGAAGAGGAATTCAACGTACTGGAATCGGGTGCCTGGACGCCCCTGGAATTCCGCGTGGTTGATATAACGGGTTCGTACGTATTGTGGGTTGAGATCGCAGAACTGAACAACGGAAATGTAACTCCGGGCGAGATCGCGGGGTTTCGCGACGTAATCTTCGAGGGCACACCGGCCCAGTCCATTGATCCGTCCAAGGGGATCTTCGAGAACATCCATGATGTGTTCGGCCTCCCGCCCGATGTTGACGGTGATGGTCTGGTGGACATTCTGCTGTATGACATCGGACGCGGCCCAACCGGAACGCTGGGATATGTGTCCTCGACTGATGTGAATCCCAATGCCGGTCCTGGGCAGGGAAATGGTCGCGATGTACTCTACCTGGATTCGGCAAGCGGCACGAGTAACCTGACAACACTGGCTGCCATCGCTGCGCACGAGTACACGCATCTTGTGCATCTCTCCTCTGGATGGGACGAGGCCTTTCTGACGGAAGGGTATGCAGAGTATGCCATGATCATGCTGGGTTATTTCTGGCGAAGTATCAACTATTTCTCGCTGCCCGATGAGTACCGGAGGACACTGTTTGAGTGGCGGGACGGCGGAGGCCCGGGGGCCATGGATTACCAGCGGGCGGGACTGTTCATTACCTACCTTGCCAACAGGGTTGGCAGCATGGGTGTCGCCCAGATGCTGACCGGCGAAACACTCAAGGGTGCGAAAGGCATCGATTCCGTACTGGTCATGCACGGCGACGATCTTGGCTCGGCGATCACGGACTTCCACACGGCAAACCTGTACAACGATCGCTCATTCGACGACCGGTTCGGTTACATAGAAGGCGGCCGCTCGTCCATTCGAATTGATCTTACAGGGCGTGAGATCAATGGAGAAACACCGTCCAGAACCGGTGAGGGTGGGTTTCAGACGCGGCTTACGAACCATGCCATCAACGCTGGCGCCGTCCGGTATGTGCGCTGGACAGATGTGTCCGACTTTCAGTTTGTGTTCGACATGCCGAGTTGGCGGTTCTTCCCGCCTGCCTTCCAGGAGCAGCAACGGGAGACGCTTCGAGGCCGGAACCGAGTGCGTCTTGTTCTGGAGCCGGACGACGGTGGTCCCCTCCAGGTCACCGAACTGCTGGGAAGCGAGGAGTCCACGCACTTTGAAGGTAATTTCAGTACCGTCACCGCTGTTTTTACGCACACGAATCCAGAGGCCGTCCCCGGTGACAACCTGGAAATTTCGGCCTCTTGGACACCACGATCGGTAGCCACACCCGTGGAAACACTTGCTGAGCAACCGGACCCCGATGCACCTGCTCTTTCTGTCTGGCCGAACCCGGTCTCGGATCAGCTCTCCGTGTCAATTTCCGCCGGGCGGTCCGGATTCTATCGGGTAGACATGTATGATATACTTGGGCGCCGCGTGAACAACCTGTTTCAGGGCATCCTTCCCGGAGGAACGACACATATACGCTCAGCAACCGGCATGCTTTCGCCCGGCTCCTATGTCATCCACCTGGACGGTGGCGGCCTGCAGGCAACCCGACTGATCCAGGTCGTCCGGTAGGGCCTGTCAACTCGCAGGGCGTGCAGGGCATTCACTGCCCAACCCAGGCAATCCGGAATATCCGGCCACCCTGGTCGTCCGATACAAGCATGGAGCCGTCGGGCATCAGTTCCAGATCGACCGGTCGGCCCCAGTTTTCCTGACCCTGGAGCCATCCCGAGGCAAACGGTTCGTAGGATACAGCGCGCCCCGACGCATCCAGCCGTACCAACGTGACGCGGTAGCCGATTTTTTCGGAACGGTTCCACGAACCATGCTCGGCAATAAAGACCTGGTTGTGATACTCGGCGGGAAAGCTGCCGCCGGTATAGAATTCCATTCCGAGCGGTGCCACGTGGGGGCTGAGTTCCTGTACAGGTGTTACCACTTCTACGCCCGCGGGCGGCTCCACGTCACCGTATTCCGGATCAACCACGTCCTTGCCGTGCAGGAACGGGTAGCCGAAATGCAGGCCGGGCTCCGGCGCCCGGTTGAGTTCACACGGAGGACTGTCGTCTCCAAGGTGGTCACGGCCGTTGTCGGTAAACCACAGTTCATCGGTTTGAGGATGCCATGTGAAGCCCACCGTGTTCCTTACACCATGTGCGAATGTTTCCAGCCCGGTGCCATCGGCATTCATGCGCATGATGGATGCGTACGGGTCGCTGGGGTTACAGATATTGCACGGTGCACCGACAGGTACGTAGAGTTTGTCGTCCGGGCCGAATGCAATGTATTTCCAGCCATGGTGGGCATCGGTAGGGAAGTCGTCCCGAACCACCACCGGCGGCAAGGGTGAGTCCAGATTGCCTTCAATGTCATCAAATCGCAGAATGCGATTGACCTCGGCCACATAGAGCGCGCCGTCCCGGAAGGCCACTCCGTTCGGCATATTGAGCCCCGTGGCCAGTACGAACTGTTCGTCGGCCACATGGTCGCCGTCCCGGTCCACCAGGGCGTACACGCTTCCTTCCGAGCGCGTACCGACGAACAGGACGCCGCCCGGCGAGAGCGCCATGGAGCGGGCGTTCGTCACGTTCTCTGCAAAAAGGTTTATTTCAAAGCCGGGGGGAAGCTCTATGTCGGAAAGAGCAGCTGGTGGCATGGCGTCCGCTCCAACCTCATTCGCGCCTCCGTTGCACGCGGAAAGCACCGCTGCGCCGAACAGAAAAACGAGCATATATGCGCAGGAACGCAGTCCGGGATGTGATGTCATACGGGTTTCGATGTCAGGTTTCGTTCCGATCTGACCGAGGAAGAAGCGGTTCAGTCCGGCAATTCCGATGAATGCGCCAAGGGTCAACAGCAGCACCGTCGAGGGATCTTTCCTTCGCTCCCGGTAGACACGGACAAACTGGTCTGCCTGTTCCTCCGTCATTTCCGTGACGAGTCGGGCCACGAAGACCTGTTCATCGCCATCGAGCCCGGGAAGGTATTTGATTATTTTCGACATGACAGTCCGTTTATGATTCGGGATACCAGTACGAGCACAACCAGGGGTGACGCCCAGTGCTTGGCAACGGCCTCCTGCCAATCGCCACGGGCCAGAACCCAATGGCGCGTCGAAGGCCTTCTCCCGGACAGTATGGCAGACCGAGTGCATCAATCAGGCACAAATCGAAAAGGCCCGGGGCGGGGGGGCATTCACGGCAAGCAGGATGAGTGCCGTAAGCCAGAAAAACGACTCGAATCTATTGTTTTGCCGCGTCTTCACGAGGATTCTGGATTGACGTACTGCACTGCTGTATCTTGCGAATATACACAGATCAACCTTTGAAAGAATGCCTTACGTCGTCACTGAACCGTGCATCAACTGCAAACACACCGACTGCGTGGAAGTCTGTCCTGTTGACTGCTTCTACGAGGGACCCAATTTCCTGGCCATTCATCCGGACGAGTGCATTGACTGCAATGCGTGTGTGCCTGTGTGCCCGGTAGAGGCCATCTACGCCGACGACGAACTGCCCGAAGAGTATGCGCACTACACCGAGTGGAATGCCTACCTGTCCAATCAGTGGTCGGAGCAGGGTAAAAACATCACGGAGAAAAAAGACCCACTCCCCGATGCCGAGGAGTGGGTCACACGTGAAAAGTCAGAAGAAGATATCCTGACCTGGGAATAGAGCGCCGTCCCGGGCCCGGATCGGGCGCACACGTCAGTCGACGACTTCAAGAAGGGCGCGTTCGCCCATGCCGACCGTCGTGATGTTCTTCACATCCACCTCGTATTCCCCCTTGTCGACGGACACTTTTCCGGAGCGGTTGCGCCGATAGGCGACACCGCAGAATGTAACGGAATCGGCCTCCTTGAGCGCCTCGAGCTGTTCAGCCGCCTCATCGTCCGATGCGATGAAGACACCCTGGTAATTGTCACCCAGTACCGTTTTTTTCCGGAACAGATACCCGGTTCCATCGACATCGCCCAACTGCGCTTCCTGGTGCTTGTAAAGTGCCATCCCGCAACTCCCTCAAATTGTTGTACATACTGTTTGTATGGGTTTAGAGGGGGCTGTGTTCCGGTCGCGGCCCAGTAAACCGGGCCTGATCCCGGAATCAGGTTCCTGCCGAGTAGTCGGTCGCGTAGATTTCCTGCTCCTTCGTCAGGGCATCAATGGACAGCCCCATGGTCTCGAGCTTCACGCGGGCAATCTGCTGGTCGAGTTCTTCGGGCAGGTCCATCACATCATTGGGCATTTCCTCACCGGCTTCGTGCGTGCGGATGAGCGCCAGATGCGCCTGGAACTGATTGGCAAAGCTCATATCCATGACTTCAGACGGGTGGCCTTCGGCGGCCGCGAGGTTGACAAGACGCCCATCGGCCAGAACGTAGATTTTCTTGCCGTTGTCGAGCGTATACTCGCGGTTGTCGGTCCGGATCATGCGGGCGTCTTTCGATATCTCGGCCAGTTCCGTCAGGTTGAGCTCCACATCGTAGTGCCCCGTGTTGCACACAATGGCACCCTCCTTCATGGCGGCGAAATGCTCCCCCCGGATGACGTCTTTCATACCCGTTGCGGTCACGAAAATATCGCCTTCCCTGGCCGCCTGCTCCATCGTCATGACACGCATGCCTTCGAGCGTTGCTTTGAGCGCGGCCGTAGGCTTGACCTCGGTTACAATCACATTCGCGCCCATGCCCTTCGCGCGCATGGCCACGCCGCGGCCACAATGGCCATAACCTGCCACGACAAAATTCTTGCCGGCAAGCAGCACGCTCGACGCTCGCAGAATACCATCCAGCGTTGACTGCCCCGTACCGTAGACATTGTCAAAGTCCCACTTGGTCTCGGCGTCGTTGACCGCGTAGACGGGATAGAGCAGCTTGCCATCGGCTGCCATGGCGCGCAGGCGGTGCACGCCCGTGGTCGTCTCCTCCGAGCCGCCGATGATGTCGGCACTCTTCTCGGGAAACGCCGAATGAACACGGAAAATCAGGTCCGCACCATCGTCGAGCGTCGTGTGCGGCGTTTTGTCGATCGTACGGTCAATGGACCAGTAGAATTCCTCGGTCGACTGCCCGTACCAGGCGTAGATCTCAATCCCGGCCAGTGCCAGGGCCGCCGCCACCTCGTCATTCGTCGAGAGCGGGTTGCATCCACTCCAGGCCACTTCGGCCCCGCACGCCGCGAGCGTCTCGATCAGTACCGCCGTTTCCTTGGTTACGTGCAGGCAGCCCGTGATTTTGTACCCGGCGAACGGTTTGGTCTTCGAAAATTCCTCGCGCAGCTGCATGAGCACGGGCATGCGGGACTCGGCCCACTCAATCCGCATGCGCCCCTTGTCTGCCAATGACAGATCCTTGACCTTGTAACCGCCTTCCTTGTAATCCATGGTATTCGTATTCCGTGTATTGATTATCCCGACTGAACCCCCAAGATACGGCCGGGTTGCCGCTTTACGCTTTCTTGACGCAGGGACGCTCCGGGCGCCGATTACAACTTCACCACCGTGCGGCTCTCGGACCGCCCACCCGCGCGCAGCCGCACAACATACATACCCCCTGAAAGCCCTGACGCATCGTATGTCACACTGTGGCTTCCCACGCTTCTGACTCCGTCGTCCAGCCTCCCCACTCGGCGTCCCAGCGTATCGTACACGTCAAGCTCCACAACACCAGCTTCCTCAAGGGAATAGGTCACTACAAGCATGCTGCGTACCGGATTGGGGTAGATCGTATTCAATGAAAAACGGGTAGATACGGCGAATTCCGTTTCCCTCGTTTCGTTGGCAAGTTCGAGCGTTTCCACCGTCCATCTGCTTACGGCGCTCGTCCCCGGCGTGCTCGCAAACAGAAGGCGAACGAGCACCTCTTCACCCCGGAATCCGGAGACATCGAAAACATCTTCAACGGCCTCACCCGCGTCCCGGAACCCGCGTGTTCCAGCGAATGGATGTGACGCGCCGAGACGCATCCCACCCGGAAATCCCCCCTCGGGCTCCAGCGTGGTCCACGCCGCGCCATCGCTGGTTGAAATCTGCACGGTAGCTCCATGCTCCTCTGTGAGCACGTAATCGTGGCGCAACCGGAGTGTAGCACGCTCGGCGTTTCCAGGAATGGAAAACGGACGTGTACTGAGCGATGCCGCATACCCGGATACGTCACCGGATGCCACGCCCCAGAGCGGGTCATCTGACCAGCCCGCTGCCGACACCGCCCCGGAAAGCAGGTTCAGCACGTCGAGAAGGACATACTCCACCGATACCGACTGGCCGGATGCGGGCCAGGTAACGTGCTGTCCGGACCAGTCCCGCAGGGTTACAGTGAAGCCCAATGTCGACCCGGGGGCTGCAAGGTCCGGTCGGCCCACAGTGCCCGTGTAGCGCCCCAGTACCGACGCGTCCTGGCGGAGTACAACAACCTGCTGCGAACCATCGGGAAGCGAGACGTCCGCCACGGCCTCCTGCACGCCCAGATCGTCGAATGCCTGGACGGTCAACACCAGATCGTCGGCCTCCCGTCCCCCACCCGGTATGCTTCGGATGGCTATCCGGTCCACATGGTCTACCGACAGGATGGTCGGAGCCTGCAGGTCAACCGGGAACAGCGTCGTGATGTCAATACCCGCCAGTCGGAACCCACCCCCGCCTTCGAACCCGTTACTGCCGGCGGCCACGTCGAAGCGTATGGACACTTCTTTTTCGGCTGGCAGCGTTACCGCGGCAAACCGCCAGCCGTACGAGTCGGCCTTCAACACGGGTTGGCCGTCCATGGCGTGGCCGGCGCGGGACAGTACGGCTGCATACCCGCGGAGCGGATACGCCAATTCCCAGGGGGCTTCCGGACCTGTCCGGATTTTCACGTTGGCGCCGGCAGACTCCGGCTGCGCCCCGCCGAGTCGGCTGCGGTACCAGAATGTGAGCAGGACGGGCTCCACCTGGCGTCGGAGGTTGATGGGTGCCAGTTCAACGCTGTGTGCCATACCGGGGGTCGTCCGGGCAGGATCGGAAATCCATGCAACACTGTTTCCGGACGGCACCACACCCCCTGCCCCGCCCGCCTCGGCCACCCGCCACGCTGCGTTCGGAGCGACGGTCTCTGACGTCAGGGGGTACGATCGAACAATACCCTCAGCGGTGATCTGGAACGTGAACCATCCCTCAGCAGGAAGCCGGGTCTCATTTTTGCCTGTAGACGTATCGGTTGCCCGAATCCGGTACGCTACCGTGGCATCTTTTTCGATGTCGGTCAGGCCCCCTGGAAATACGCCTTCAAAATGGGACGTTGCAGCTGCGAGCGGAAACGACCCGGAATCGAGCTCGACACCGTCCACATCTTCCACCAGAAAGTCGACACGCACTTCACCGACCGCGAAATTATCCGTAACCGTGGCCTCGACCCGCACCGGCCACGTCGCCATGCTACCCTCCTCGACAGGCGTGTGCGCGACGGTCGGACCAATATTGTCTTCTCCAACCAGGAGCCCGAAGCGAGCGTCAGGTGCTCCATCCGGCAGGAGGCTGACGCGACCCTCGGAATCGGTCACGGAAACATGATAGAACAATGAATCAGGCTCGGCCGGGAGAGCGAGCGCACCCGTCCACGTTTCATCTCCCGACCGTGACAGGGTGATGCTGAATGCACCCTGTGAACTCGATTCGGCAAAAATGACCACGTCCTGGACAGTAGCTCCGACCCCCACAGCCCTCACCTCGACCGGAAGTTCTCCGCCCAGGTCGTCCGTACCTGCTACGGGTGTGTGCTCGACAAGCGGTTTCAGACTGGCATCGTCAATGAGTCCACGGCCGCCCAGGATCTGCACCAGTGTGGACGCATGATCACCCCCAAAATGGTCCAGGTCGGCCTGCAGAATGGCCTCACCAGCATCGCGGAAGGTCAAAGGAGTACTCAGGTAGGCGTGCGAGAACAGCACCAACTGGTCGGTCACCTCCCGTCCAAGTTCCGTCTGTACCTCCATGAGCGCCGTGGCCAGAAGGCGGCCGTCGTCGTGCGGGCTGCACCCGCTGGGTGCCGGGCTCTGATCACTGCACGTGGCCTCGGGGTAATTGCCCATGAAGTCCATCACACGACCCGGCCAGAAAACCCCGTCGCCGGAGTCCCAGGCGAACAGGGTTTCCCAGTCGCTTCGTGCGGCCTGGCCCGACTCGACCAGGAAACGCTGGTACGACACCGCCCAGTAATCCGCCCACCCTTCGTGTACGGCCGTACCCTCCAGCGTTGTATTCAGGCCCGGCGAGACGGATTCCAAAAGGGCGTGCGCATATTCGTGCCAAATAACCGTGGCATCTTCCCCGTCGTCCACGCCACCCGTGCCGAATACAATCAGATTGCCCGACGGAAAGTAAAACGACTCATCGCGCGATATTCCCCTCGGATTGACCGCCAACGGGGCCTCCTGCCGTCCCCGGAATCCGAGTTGTTGCACATATCGCTGACTCTTGTCAATGTGATGGTAACTCATGACCGCCTCGAAGTCGACGTGGTCCCGGTCGAGCCGGAACGCGGCGGGGTCCGTGACGGTGGGCGGTACGTACGGCGACGTGCCACCACCAGCCAGCTCACCGGTAATTCGCACAAACGGACCTTCCAGCCTTATATTTCCCTGGTTATCCACGTCCAAATCGCGCAGAACCACCTCCTGCAATTCGGCCGTGAGAGCGGGATTCGCCGCATCGGAG
>Ga0210009_1000064_pt1 | contig 128382 bp, 107 predicted proteins | sample CryGeyCG2114_065_FD_185457 | JGI IMG/M metagenome (GOLD analysis project Ga0210009, IMG submission 185457) | Groundwater microbial communities from aquifer - Crystal Geyser CG12_big_fil_rev_8/21/14_0.65 (SPAdes) (version 2) | ecosystem: Environmental > Aquatic > Deep subsurface > Groundwater ...
ACCGTTGACTGGAATGCCGTCCACGTCGGCCAGCGTGTTTGTCGCTGTCAGCGTCTGGCCTTGAGTGGCGGTGCCGCTGATCGTCACCGCGCCGGTGGGGTTGTCGTTGATGTTGGCCACGCTGGCGGTGGCGCTGGATGCTACAGATTCCGCCGTGCCTTGTGCATCCGTGTAATGGGCTACAACCGTTATTGGCTTGGAAACTTCGGCTTGTGTCAGCGTGAGGGTGCTGGCGGTTGCGCCACTGATGTCCACGCCACCTGCTTGCCATTGGTAGCCCACTGCACCCGCACCGCTGGTCGGTATGCCGTCCAAATCCGTCAAGGTGTTGGTTGCTGTCAGCGTTTGGCCTTGAGTAGCTGCGCCTTCGACAATCACCGCACCAACGGGCGAATCGTTGACATTGGCGACTGCCGTTGTCGCGCTACTGGTCACGCTTTCTGCTTGGTCGAAGTTATCGGTATAGCTGGCTTTGACGGTGATTGCTTTGCCCACCTGCGTCTGCGTCAAAGTGAAAGTGCTGGCGTTTGCGCCGGTGATATCTACGCCACCTGCTTGCCATTGGTAGCTCACTGCACCCGCACCGGTGGTCGCAATGCCGTCCAAATCAGTCAAAGTGTTGACTACGGTCAGAGTTTGGCGTTGGATGGCCGTGCCTTCAATCGTTACCGTGCCAACAGGCACATCGTTGACATTGGCCACCGCCGCCGTGGCGGTGCTGATCACACTCTCAGCCTGACCATAGCCGTCGGTGTAGCTGGCTTTGACGGTAATGGCTTGGCCCACTTGTGCCTGCGTCAGTGTGAAGCTGCTGGCATTTGCGCCACTGATGTCCACGCCACCTGCTTGCCATTGGTAACTGATGGCACTGGACCCAGTGGTCGGAAAGCCGTCCACATCGGTCAACGTGTTGGTTACCGTCAGTGTTTGGCCCTGAGTCGCTGTGCCTTCGACAATCACAGCACCAACGGGCGAATCGTTGACATTGGCGACTGCCGTTGTCGCGCTACTGGTCACGCTTTCTGCTTGGTCGAAGTTATCGGTATAGCTGGCTTTGACGGTAATGGTTTGACCGACCTGGGCCTGCGTCAGTGTGAAGCTGCTGGCAGTAGCGCCACTGATGTCCACGCCACCTGCTTGCCATTGGTAGCTGATGGCACCAGACCCAGAAGCCGGAATGTCGTCAAGGTCGACCAGTGTATTGACCGCTGTCAGTGTTTGGCCCTGGGTGGCTGTGCCGCTGATCGTTACCGTGCCAGTGGCAGCGTCGTCGACGTTAGCGATGGTCTGCGCACTACCGGTGAACTCGGTGCTGCCGCCCAGCGCATCGGTGATGGTGGCGACTACCCGCACGCTCTTGCCAACATAACTTTGATCGGCAGGGATGTTCAGAGTGGCACTGCTCTGTCCGCTGAGGTCGCTCCACACGGGGGCCAGTTCGCTGCCAGTGTTGGTCTGCCAGCGGTAGGCTGTGGTGGTGCTGCCGTCCATATCGCTGACACTGCTCAGGCTGGCAACCAGGCTGGCTCCTTCTGCGGCCGTACCGGTGACGCTCAAACTGCCCGTGGCTTGGTCGTCAACATTGGCAACTGCAGCGGTGGCGCTGCTGGTCTTGCTCCCTGGTGTGTTGAAGGCATCGGTGTAACTGGCAACTACAGTGATGAGTTTGCCGACTTCGGCTTGGCTGAGCACCAGTTTGTCGGTCATGGCGCCGCTGATATCCACACCACCGGCTTGCCATTGGTAGCTAACCGTCAAACTAGCTGGGCCATCGGCATCGGCAAGGGTGTTGGCCGCCGCCAAAGTTTCACCTTGCTTGGGGGTACCAATGATCACCACGTTGCCGACCGGTAGAGCATCTCCCACAATGTCACCTTGCACAACCCCACTGGAATTGAGCACAAGGCGACCATATCTGCCGCCAAGGGTTGTGTCAGTCAGGCGATGGTACGAACTGTCACCATACGTCTGTAATGCGTCCCATATGGAAATGAGCGATATTTTGTTATTACTAATGTCGAATGATTGACTCCACAGATTCAAAGACTCTATTCTAGAAAAAGTGTCCCCTTGACCAGAAATGATAATGCGACCCTCGTCATCGTCCACGCCAATCGCACCGGGGAGATCCAAGTCAATCCACAGGTCATTACCAACAACTGCGAAATTCAAATCTGATAAATCATCAAGCTGATAATCAAATACTCCTGCGTTATCCCAAATCCAAAGCGAGTCAAATTCACCCGACTCGTCCGATATTGTGTAAACAGGAATATCACCGACAATGCCAAGATCATAATCAACACGTGTAACGTGGTAAGCATCGCTTCCAGCGCCACCATACAGATGATCAAACCCATCATAAGCTATCAATTTATCATCGCCGCCAAGACCCCATAGGCTATTTACACCTTCATTTCCGGTAATGACATTATCAAAATCGTTACCTGTTGCATTAATATTTGGGTCATCGTAGGATGAAAGAATGGATGTCCCGGGTAGCAATATAATATTTTCGACTTCACCAGATGATTGAAGTGAATAACTTACGATTGTTTTAACAGTATCTAATCCGTCATTTGAAAATTCGTATACTATATCATTGCTATTTTCAACAGCATAATAGTCATCTCCCGCGCCGCCGTACATTGAATTTGCGCCAAAACCACCCATATGATCGGCATTGTTACCGCCAATCATGTATTCATATGTAAAAGTTAAGTTATAATCGTAAAGATTATCTTGCTCTTCGCCAACAATAAACCAATCACCTCGTGGCGTATTTATATCCTTGGCGCCAATAAGTACATTGGTATGTTTTTGAGGGAACCCGACTGTGAGTTGATCAACCAGCAAGCTGGTTTCTTCCATAGAATCATCCAGAAGATTGGCGGCTAATTGATACAGCCCCATTGAATGAGGTGCAAATTTAATGGAATCTAGAATGCCTAGCTCGTTTCCGTGTACATGGATTGTGTTACCTGTATGCCCTGGTATCTCAGCAACCAAGTCCCCGTCCATCTCGAAGTGCAGTATCCTTGGATCGTAATTTTGAATACCATCAGCAATCATGGTACTCAACTTGGCAGCGATAACAGCGGGAAAGTTTGTGAATGTACCTGCAGCTAATAACGCAACCCCCTCTGACAATGAGGCATTATTAAACCCAGGCGCACCAAATGTAACCGTCTCATAATCTACGACTGTTCTTGATTCATGTCCCAGCATGTAGAACTGCGCAAGCGCCCCACCCAAACTATGTCCTGTCACATAGACTTTCGATATTCCTTCCCTTTCCACATACTGATCGAATGCATTTAATATAGGTGAAAGCTTGTCGTAGTGATCGATCATTCCAAGAAAGTTGTCGATCCAATCTTGAGGTTCTGCGAGAAGACTATTAGATCCCGTAAAAGAAAGGATTGCAGCATCGCCGCAACGCGCCATTATTGCGGAAGCATTGACACCACGTGCGACACCGGTTACATCGAAGTTAAAATTACCCAACTCAGTAGCATCGAGAATCTTCCAGTTTGATTGAACGGACAGGTACGATTCTATAACTTTATCGTCCTTTATGTCCTTGGTCAGGAAGCCCCCAAATTCATCAACTTCAATATAAGAGGCGTTGGAAAAGTCTGACAAAACAGTCCATTTATCGCCAGAAAATATCTGTTCTGCTGTTTGGCTAAGTGGACCAGTTGTAGGTGCCACTTTAACGCCGGTGGTTGCCCAGTTATTAAACTCGTTTGTTTCAGTAATATTCCCAATCGCTGATGTCTCGGTTTGCATATCAGCATATACCCCAATATACCAATTGCCATTCGTTAATGATTGTGGCAAATTAACAGTTGTAGTACCTGAAGCGCTAGTCGCATCAGTTGGCACAATCAGCACTGCTTGTCCCAAGTAGATGGCATCACCGTAATTTCCTGTGGCGCTCAGATATATGCCTGCGTTGACATCGATGGGCGCATCCGATGCACCTAGATTATCGATACTGAAATCGACCACTATGCTGTCGCCGGCTGAAATCAATCCATCGGTTGCGCGTGCGGAGATAGTCACAGGCTTTAAATCAGGACGCGGTGAATTCAATGCATCCTGAAATTCTTGCCAATTTGCTGTCCACGACACGTCATACGCAGCGCCATTGATGCGCACCGTCTCGATGCCGCTGGCCACCTGGGTTGCGCCGCTGCCGGAGAACTGATATTCGACGTTGATCTGCGCGCCATTGGCATTAGTGATGCTCAGGTTGGTGGAGTACTGCGAGAACCGCAGTTCAGCGACCGATGAAGCAAAGCCACTCAGGTCTAGCACGTCCGTCTCACCAGCACCGTTGTCCCCTTGGATCGTTGTCGTGCCATCCGCCTTGTCCACAATATAGGTGTCTGACCCCGTACCCCCGTTGAGCACATCGCTGTAGCCGGTGCCGCTGTACAGCTTGTCGTCCCCCGTGCCACCATACAGTGTGTCCGATCCCGCTCCACCATCGATCGTGTCGTTGCCTGCGCCACCGTTGAGGATATCGAGTCCATGACTGTCGGATAGGCTATCGTTACCCTGGCTCGCGCCATACCAGACGACCGTCGCGAATTCCGTCCAGTCGTTGGTCCACGACACGTCATACGCAGCGCCATTGATGCGCACCGTCTCGATGCCGCTGGCCACCTGGGTTGCGCCGCTGCCGGAGAACTGATATTCGACGTTGATCTGCGCGCCATTGGCATTAGTGATGCTCAGGTTGGTGGAGTACTGCGAGAACCGCAGTTCAGCGACCGATGAAGCAAAGCCACTCAGGTCTAGCACGTCCGTCTCACCAGCACCGTTGTCCCCTTGGATCGTTGTCGTGCCATCCGCCTTGTCCACAATATAGGTGTCTGACCCCGTACCCCCGTTGAGCACATCGCTGTAGCCGGTGCCGCTGTACAGCTTGTCGTCCCCCGTGCCACCATACAGTGTGTCCGATCCCGCTCCACCATCGATCGTGTCGTTGCCGCCTGCACCATTGATAGAGTCATTGCTTGATAAGCCTTGAATGTATTCGTCCGACTCATCGCCGGGGATCGTATTGGGTGAAGCACCGATGATTCCAAGCGAGCTAGCGGCCTGTGAAATAAGTGCCAGATCACCAGAATGCGCTCCTAATACAACGGCAGCCGCAAACTCCGTCCAGTCGCGCGTCCACGTCACATCAATCAGCGTGCTGCCCAGCTTGATCGTCTCGATGCCACTGACTGCCTCGGTCGTTCCATCCCCGTAGAACTGGTAGTCGATGTTGATCACGCCCGTCGCAGCGTTGTAAATGACGGCGCTTGGAATGCCAGAATTGCCTGCGTAGTTGTACTGCGAGAACCGCAACTCCCCAACTGATCCGGCAAACCCGGTCAGGTCCAATACGTCCGTCTCGCTACCGTTGGTGTCATTTTGGATCGTCGTCGGGCCGTCGGTCTTGTCCACCACATAGGTGTCTGACCCCAATCCGCCGTTCAGGTAGTCCATGCCCCCCGTGCCGGTGTAGAGCGTGTCGGCACCTGTACCGCCCACAAGTGTGTCAGACCCAGGCCCGCCATCAATCCAGTCATTTCCTGCCAGACCGTCGATTGAGTCATTGCCTTCATTGCCATAAATCGCGTTGTCAAGGTCATCACCTACCAGTGAGTCATTGGTCGAGGTACCAAAAACTGGATTACCGTCTGCAACGTCAGAAACTACTATGGTGAGATTTTGCGATCCAGGCCATGCGTGACCATCACTGGCAGAAACTTGTATTAAGTAGGTATTGTTCGCATCAAAATCTGTTGGATTTTCATAGTCGGGTGCAGTTACAAAAGTCAGAAAACCTGAAACATTATCTATAACAAACCTAGCTGCATCTTCACCGCCACTGATCGTGTAGGAGACCATTTCACCGTTGGCATCCGTGGCTGTGATAGTAGTGACTGCCTTCTGATTCTCGAAGATTCGCAAGTTTGCTACAGCGCTGCCACCACCACTTGTAATCACCGGTGCCCCAGCGATTGCATTGAGCATCTCAAATTTCGAAGCCAAGTCAATTGTCGGAAATGGATTTCCACTGCCGTCTAGTAATCGGAGTTCTTCGATTGCGCAACTGCTAACACCCTGATTTCTGATAAGAATATAATTTGTTGAACCAAATAGACCAATTTTTAAATCTGCACTGTTGTTTTCTAGTGAGTAAGAAAATGCATCATTTATATTACCTGAGTAGTTGCCAGCAATAACTATGGCATCAAGGCCGCCAAGTCCCTCTTCGTCAATAATATAGTTGACAGCGTCAGTATCATATACATACAAATCGCTTCCGGCACCACCAAAGAGTGAATCGGTTCCACCCCGCCCTACTAAATAGTCATTACCACCATATCCCAAAATAGTGTTATTGCCTGCGTCACCCACTAATTTGTTGCCTTGTTCGTTACCTCCTATATCCGGGTTGGTAAGTAAACTATGAATGTCGCTTTCAGCGACATTAACGGGGATAGTTGCATAAACATTGCCTTGATACTTTAAAACAAAATTTAATACACCTTCTCTTGCGGCGCCAGCATCCTTAGAAAGATCCCAGAACGACATAGCAGTTGCACCAGGCGCGAGCACACTGCTAAAGTTATATGTATAGTCATATACAAAAGGGATATCAAACAAAATATCGGATGCATCTATGTGCCATCCGGGTGTGGATTGGTCGGGTAAAAACTCAAGTGTAAAATCCGCTGAAAGCTCTGTAGTACCAAAATTCTTAACCTGCAAACTTAATAAATTTTGGATGTCATTCCCGGTTAAATCAAATATAAGGTCGGAATGTCCGTCGCCATCAAAATCAGCACCCCCCAACTTTGCAATGATACCTATGTCAACCGCCGAAGCGGCAGCATTTGTGATGCCATCACCAGCAGTCAACTGCCTAAATTCACCCTGTATAACACCGTTAAAAATCCCAAAAATAAACTCAATTGAGCCTGGCACAATAACCTGGGCAAAGTCGCCTGCCAGTACATCTTTACTTGTTCCCAAGGCAGGAGATAGTATTTCGAGCGAGCTATCAAGAATCTGGATCAGTCTATCTTTTTGGATCTCCCCACGGTAGATATTCAATTCGATACTGGCAAAACCGGCGTCAAATCCCACGCCAACAAAAGCATCAGAGCTAAGCGAATTTAGTCCCAATACACCGCGTTCCACCGACGCTTTTACCACTGAAAACTGCCCGCTCGGTATTGTTAGCGATAATCCACTGGCCTCTAAATTTCGCTGAGGATCAGGGTTAGCAGTATCCATATCGGTCACAAGAAAGCCGATGCCTCCGCCTCCGCCTGCTGAAAGACTACCCTGCACCCATGTACTCACCCATCCAGACTGCCCTTCAGGGGTAAGCCTCAGAAGGTCATGCATATCAATCAGTAAGGATAGTCCACCGTTTAACTGAGCATTGGCATAAAAGAGAACTTTTTTTCCGTTGGCATACATATAGTTTAGAATGTTTTCAATATTCCAACTATTCGATTCAACCAAAGTTGCATAGTCTTTGACGATAGACTGCATGAACAAGTCAGCAAGAAACCCACCGGCATTCGTTGTACCCAGTGGATTTAAAATGTAGTCAAGATCAGATTGCTTTAGTATCGGAACTGCTTCGATCATTCCATGAGTTATTTCTAAGATTGCATTCCCGCCAATCGAAAAGGCACCTGTAACATCGCTGGAAGCCGCTACATCCGCCCCAGTGACATATGCCAAAGCATTGACAAACTGCACCCCCACATTCCACTGAGCTAAATTACACCCATAAAGTAAGATATCTCCGGTATCTGAAAGCGATGATCCGATAGCAGCAAGCTGCGTCCGGTAGTCCTCAAGGTTTTCGCCATTCAACACCGAATTACCCAAATACACCGCCCCCACACTACCATGTGAAATAATATGCAGCGCATCAATACCGGTGCGACCTTTCAGATAGGTCTGCATCTGCTCAATACCATCAGAATTTTCATTAATCAGGTAATACTCCGTACCCACTTCCAAACCGTCAATCAGGGTTTGATAGTCGGCGACGCGTGAGTCGATGAATACGATTTTGCTGCTCATATGAACCACCTTGACTTTAAAGATTTTTTGCAATTAAACACGCTGGCACGCAGTTATTGACACTTGAACTCTTTTTTCTTAACTTGTTAACGATTTGCCATTTCATCAAACAAAGTCAATTTAAATCAACAACTTACCGTCACCGTTTTCGGTCAACAGCGCCGCGAGCGCATTGAGTGTGAGCGGAAAGTCGGTGCCATAGTGGCGGTAGTGCAAGTCGTTCACCATGCGGGCCAAGCCGGTTTTGTTGAGTCTGGGCGGGTCGCCTTTGATGGCCAGGCGCTTAAAGTCATTCAAGCGGGTGTCTAGCACCTCACACACCAAGCGCAAGGCCAGGCTTTTCAGCACGGCGTGTTGCTCGGTTTTGCTGTGGGCGGCTATGCGCTCGCGGGCTTGGTATTGCGACAGCTCGTAGCGCACGGCAGCCAGCGCAGCCTGGGCTTCGGCAAGTTCGGCCGACAGCATTTGTTTGTCGCGCTCCAGGTTGGCTTGGGTAAAGGCGGCTTGGGCGCTAAAAATACCGGCTGTAGGCTTGGGCTCTTTGCCCAGCACCAAGGTAACCAGGCTTGCGCTATGAAACGTGGCATCGCCACTGGATATGCCGGGGGCGATTTCACCATAGGCATAAAAGCCAGCCATGGGCAGCCTGCTTTGCAGGCCTTGGGTGGCGGTTTCAAATTCGGCAGCGGGGTTTTGCTGCAACACCAAGGCGCGGCTCGCGCACGAAAAGCACAATACACCCGCCGGTGCGCCGTTGCCGGGGTAAAGCGCCAGCGCGCGGTGCATGCCCTGGCGTGAGGCGGTCAAAATAGCCTCAATGTTGGGTTGTGTAAGCTGGATTTGGCAGGCGTCGGGCAAGGATTGCATCGACTCCACGGCCCCGCTGGCTGCGTGGTAACGCACCACATCGCGCAAATAGTGTTCGTCGCTGTTGCGGTCGGGGTAAATCACAAACGGATGAACAACCGACAGCAGGCCGCCCTCAAGCTGGTAGCGCTCGGCCAGTTGGTCGGTGGCGCGGTGGCCGTTGATTGTGCGGATGAATTTACCCTGGCACTGGGCATCTAGCCGCGCGCCCACGGCTTGCCAGCCGCTGCTTAGGCCTTCTGTAACCGACCAGTGGTAGCGCACAGGCCCATAAAACAACAAGTAGGGCACGGCGTTGTGCAGTACCTCGGTGTTAAAAAACTGAGCGGTGGGTTGCAAGTGAAAGTCTTCGGCCGCAGCACCGCCAAAGAATTGGGTCTTGGGGTATTGCGCAGCAAACAGGCGCAATACCGCACCACCGTCCAAACCAATGCCATCCGGAAACAGCAAACCCAGGGCTGGTGCCCGGTTGGCAAAAGCATGGGTCTGCGGCAAGGGTAACCATTGTGTAAGGGCTGTGCGATGGTTGGTGGCCTCGTCATCAAAAGTAAGGCCGCGCAACACACCGGCTTGCATCTTGATGTGGTCGCTGGCAAAGGCCACCAACACCGCCGAGCCAACCCGGTAACCCAGTTCGTTGGACACCTCACCATGCGAGCTGCCGCCCACAATGGGACAGTTGGGCAGCAAGGCCACCAACTCGCGTAGCAAAGTGGCATGGTCATTGCCAAAGGTGGTAAATAGCAGCGCGGCGGCGGGTTCCACCCCGGCCAGGTCGGCACGCACCTTGCGCACCAGCGATGCAGCCGCAAGCTGGGGGTCGCTGGCTAGGCTGTGGGCCACACACATCTTGAACATTCAAACTCCTAGAACATTTTTAGAACATTCAGCTCAGGAGAAATCTGCAAAAGTCACTGTGAAATTTATTACAGAAAACACGCTCCAGCCCTTGCCGTATATGGGGTACTTGCCCGATAACATGTCGTATCCAATCCAGAATTCATCAGCACTATTGAACCGTTGACGCTTCATCCTGCTGCGCTGGCAACTGCAGCGTGAGCACGCCCGCATCCACAAGCTGCTTCAGCTCGGCTTGCATCATTCCGAAAGATGGCAAGAAGCCCTCAATCGGCATGACCAAAGTCTGGGAGAGCATCAGTTGAGGTTTTTGGCCTTGTTCCGTCGGTGGCTGGAGGGTGCCCATCGCCAGTCGGATGAGGTTGCCAGTGACGGTGATGTTTGTCAGACGGTCAGCAAAAATGTGCTTGATTTGAGACATGGTGAGTGTGTGTTGGTAAATAAATAAATCGCGTCGTCGCCGGCACTGTGAGACGCGCTGTTCAGTACAAAAACTTCTGCGTGATGTGGCAGGCTGTCGATCAAATCCTGGTAATTTGCTACCCGTGAATCGACAAAGGTGATGCTTGTGTTTGTCATGTGCTCTCCCGTGACATGATCCAGTCGTCAGCTCTTATGACCTGTTGGGCTGTGAAATTTGTGTCTGTGCCGCCAGCATTTCAACGACGATGTGGTTCGGCACAGTGGGTTTTTGCAACCTCTTGGCGCATCGTAACCATGTTCGCCCACGGTCATGTTTGACGTGTGTCAAAAACTACGCTGCAAATGTGTGTCAGGGCAGGCGCAGCGGCGGTCAACCCGCCGCACGACGGGCCATCCGTTGCTTGATGTCACAAGTTCACAGACCGGCACGCTCAAACCGTTGTGCAAACCGTTGCGCTGGGTAATGGGTGTTAAGCCCTGCCCAACCTTTTTTAATACGTTGCTTCCAGCCGGGGCCTCGGTGGGTGACATCGTCCCAGGCTTCACTTAGCAAATTGCGGTCGTTTCCCAACAGATAGTCTAAAAGGCAAGCCGCTTGCATCAGGTCTTTGTTGGCTTTGGTTCTTTGCTCTTGGGGCCTTTCCCCGCAAACAATCAGTTTGTGCCATGGCACAGCGGGTTTTTGCAACCTCTTAACACATCGTAACCGAATGGGCGCACGATTATGTTTGACAAGGAGCAAAAATCAACATGAAAACGCGTTGAGGCGTTCACCGTTGGTTTGTATGCAGGGCATCCCCGGCTGCCGCTTTGCTTGACGTGGGCTACGGTTGACTGAATCCCGGGTCAATCTCTGGATGACAGGCGGGGACAGGCAGGCAGGGTGCAATTAACCCTGGATTTAGACGGACGTTACAACGACCATTTCAGGTGCGGCGATATAGCCCAAAAGATTTTCCATTTTGCGGCTGTGAAGTACACTTGACAGCATGGCATCGATTACTTTTGACACCCTTAAATTTGCCGATACGCTCAAAGCGTCTGGCATACCAGATAAGCAAGCCGAGGCGCAGGCGCGTGCTGTTGCGGCTGCCATTGGCGAGGTTGACGTTGCTACTCGGCGCGACATTGATGATCTGCGCCGGGAAATATTGACAATGGAACAACGGCTGACGATCAAGCTGGGTGCATTCATCACCGTGGCCGCCGGAACTACGATTGCCCTGATCAAGCTGCTGTAACACTGCCAACCGGCACAGGCACTGTGTGCTTTTGGCCTAGTTCAAACCGTCGCACGACTAGCCCATCGGTTGCGATCAGTTGCTTGATGTCACAAAAGTTCATAGACTGAGCACGCTCAAACCGTTGCGCTGGGTAATTGGCGTTGCGCCCTGCTCAACCTTCTTTAAGCCGTTGCTTCCAGCCGGGGCCCCGATAGGTGACATCGTCCCATACTTCACTTAGCAAATTGCGGTCGTTTCCCAGCAAATAGTCCAAAAGGCTCAAAAGGCTAGCCGCTTGCATCAAGTCTTTGTTGGCTTTGTTTCTTTGCGCTTGGGGTCTTTCCCCGCAACAGTATTTTTGTACCCTTTGTCTGACTGCCGTCAGGTCTTTTGAGGTGTTGGGCTGTTAAGTTTGGGGCTGTGCCACCAGCATTTCAACAACCATCTGGGTTTTTGCATGAGGTATCCCTTTAGCTCCATAACTACGGCAGGCGCCCCGCCCCGACCCGAAACGTGAGGTTCGATGGCTGCGTACTCGCCTCCAATGCCTATCAATCCGTTGCAAGACACCTTTACTGCGCCTTCGGGCTAAGGGCTTGTCCACAAATTACATGCACATTTGTCTCGCCAGATTTGGGCGCATTGCGTCGTTGCAAACCGCTTGTGCAACCAAGTTGCACGGCGCGCTTTGCGCCTAGCTCGCCCAACTCTGACGGTCAAATGCGCAGCTTATTCGTGGACAAGCCCTAACAAGAAAGCTGGGGCGCAGCAAAGCGAGTTGAAATCGACTTTATTAATTGAAATTTAAATAAAGTCGCGACTAAATTTTATACAACATTAAAATTGTTGCATGAAACGTTATATCGACGACCGTGTCAAGCAAGATCTCGCCCGAAAGATGGTCATCCTGACGGGGCCACGCCAAGTCGGCAAGACTACCCTCAGCCTGCAATTGGCGAGCGAACAAACGGGTGTCCAATATCTCAATTTTGATGTGGCCGCGCACCGCGCTGTGATCATGGCGCAGCGCTGGCGCCAGAGTGCGCCGCTGTTGGTGTTTGACGAAATCCACAAAATGCGTGACTGGAAAAGCTGGCTCAAAGGTGTGGTGGATGGGCGCGCGCCCGACCAACAGATTTTGGTGACTGGTAGCGCACGCATGGACACCTTTCGTCAGTCGGGTGAGTCGCTGGCCGGACGTTATTACAGACTGCGTCTGCATCCGTTATCGGTGCGCGAATGGTGTGAACAGATGTCGGTGCTACCGTCCACCGCGCTCAGCCATTTGCTGGTGCGCGGCGGGTTCCCCGAGCCTGCGCTGGCGGCGACCGATGCCGACGCGCAGCGCTGGCGCAATGACTATTTTGCTGGACTGGTGCGTGAGGACGTGCTGGAGTTTTCGAGGCTGCAAGAGGTCAACGCCATGCGGCTGTTTGCCGAAATGCTGCGCTCGCGGGTGGGTTCGCCCTTGTCGCTGGCCTCGCTAGCGCGTGATCTTTACCTTTCGTCGGTCACGCTGAGCAAGTATCTCGATATTTTGCAGGCTTTGTTCATTGTTTTTGTAGTGCGCCCTTGGCACCACAACATCGCCCGCGCCACGCTGCAAGCACCCAAGGTTTATTTTTACGATACGGCGCTGGTGCAAGGTGACGACGGTATCCGCTTTGAAAACTTGGTGGCTTGCCATTTGTTAAAAATGGTTCAATGGCAGCAAGACACGGCTGGCCAAGCGGTTGATCTGCACTACGTCCGAACCAAGGACGGTGCCGAGGTCGATTTTTGTTTAAGTGCGGGCGACACCTTAACCCATTTGGTGGAATGCAAACTTTCGGATGCCAAACCGCACCGAGCCCTCATGCGTTTTGCCGAGCAATGGCCGCAAGCGCACCCGATTCAACTGCTGCGTGAATGCAAGGCCGAGGCGGACATCGGCCGTCTGCAAGTTCGGGATGCGGCACCATGGCTGGCAGCTCTGGATGTTTGACGATCATGTTGAGGATGGCGATGGCAGCGTGCAGGTTGACGGCGCTGGCTGAGTCACTATGTCAGTCTTCATCTGTCGGCACACTTAAACCGTTGTGCAAACCGTTGCGCTGGGTAATGGGCGTTAAGCCCTGCCCAACCTTCTTTGAGCCGTTGCTTCCAGCCGGGGCCTCGGTGGGTGACATCGTTCCACCGGAATAAACCCCATCTCTAATGAATCGATGGCCTTGGCGGTGTCGATGGTGATGTTAGAGGCAATGGCCAGAGAAATACTTTTACCTGCGTGCGGAAAGTTCGGGTCCACGGTGAAGGCCCCGGTACCCCAGCGCACGCCGAACATGTTTTGATAAGCCAAATAGGCATGGGTGTGTGCCCACCACCAACCCGCCGGCCCTGAAAAACCTATGATCCAACAGCCGCTCGATGACCCGGCCATGCTTCAATGGAATTTCGGCACATCCCAACGCGATGGCCGCTCTGGCCTGCTTTTGTAACCCGATGCCACCCAGCGCGGCAGGCGCTGTGCCGCGCCGCGCAATGAGCGTGCGGGTTCGCTCGTCATCTGGACCGACAAAAATTTGTTGCACTTTGCCATCAGGCTGCTTTTGTTGGTCGTACCAGTAGTCGCGACGTTTGTCATATTTTTTAACGAAGCCGCCCGGCACTTCGGCCACACTGCGCCGCATCGCGTTGTAAAAGCGTTTGCGTAAAGTCGGTAAATTCATCCAAACGCTCGGTAATGATCCGCACCAAAATAGCAAGTGATAGGGCTTGATAGTCATGCACGGCAATATTGCGAAAGGCCACCATACGCTTGAGTGCATCAGCCTGCGCCGGTTGCAGCCATTTGCTGCGCACCAACAGGTCAAACACATCGCGGGCACTTTGCGGCACCCCTAAACGGTCTCGGTGCACCACATGTTGGCCCATGTCCAACACCGCTTCGCAAGCGCGCTGAACATTCATGGTGGCTGCGTCTTGACGCGTGTAGTCAGTGGCAAAGGTGCTGGGGTCGCGGGCGTATTCTTCGCGTGCACGGGCGACACAGCGCTCCACCGTAGCGGCTTTGTTGAGCAACACGTCATCTGGCATAGACCCGCCCGCTGCGTTCGATGTCGGCCAGCAAAGGGGCGCGGGCTGCATCCAATTCGGTTTTTTCACTGAGCACAAAACACTCAAACAACCCGGCTTGCACGCCCACCGCCCACAGTCGAACACCGGTGGTGAGCACTTGGTATTGCATCACGGTGGATGCCGCGCGCAGGTCAAGCAGATCAACATGGCAGCCCGCCAGGTTGGCCAAGTCAGCCGACAAGTCCCACAGCTGCAAAGGGTCGGCATAGCCCGCCACCAACAGCGCCAGGTCAAGATCACTGCAGGCATTGGCTTGGCCCCTGACTTGGCTACCAAATGCATACAAGGCAATCGCTTGAGGGAACCGCGCACGAATCGCACAGACGATGGGACCATCCGCTGCGATGAGATGCTTGATGTGGTTGTTCATGAATTCATTTTGACATGACTGGAGTGCACCACCAAATTCATCGCCATGCCGGTCTTAGTAGCGGTAAGGCAACGCATTTTTGGCCTCTGTTGCCCCAACCCGACACCACGCATGACCCGTTGGTGCTACCTTTGCGCCACTTTTTTGTGACTTGAGAACACCATGCCCAAAACCCTGATTGAACCGTTTCGTATCAAAAGCGTCGAGCCCATCCGCATGACCACGCGCGCCGAGCGCATTGAACTGCTGGAGGCCGCCAAGCTCAATGTCTTCAAACTGCGCGCCGACGACGTGCTGATCGATTGGCTCACCGACTCGGGCACGGGTGCCATGTCCAGCCGCCAGTGGGGAGCCATCATGGAAGGCGACGAAAGCTACGCCGGTGCGCGCAGTTTTTACCGACTGGAAGCGGTGATTCAGGACATCACCGGCATGCAATTTTTTGTACCCACGCACCAGGGGCGTGCGGCAGAAAAAGTGCTGTTTACCGCGGTGTGCAAAAAGGGCGACGTGGTCCCCAACAACTGCCACTTTGACACCACGCGCGCGAACCTGGAATACATCGGCGTCGAGGCGCTGGACCTGGTGATTGCCGAAGGGCTGCAACCCGCCACCATTCACCCGTTCAAGGGCAATATTGACTTGGCGCGCGTGGAGGACCTGCTGCACACGCGCGGCGCGCAAATTCCCTTTGGTATGCTCACGGTCACCAATAACACGGGCGGTGGCCAGCCGGTGTCGATGGCCAACATCCGCGCCTATGCGGCCTTGCTCAAGCAATACGGCAAGCCTTTCATCATGGACGTGTGCCGCTTTGCCGAAAACGCCATGTTTATCAAGCTGCGCGAGCCGGGCTATGAGAACACGCCCATCAAGGCGATCGTGCAAGAAATGTTTTCTTATGCCGACGGTGCCACCATGAGCGCCAAGAAGGACGGTATGGTCAACATCGGTGGTTTCATCGTGCTGCGCAGTGAAGAGTGGCTGGATGCGGTGCGCAATGGCTTGATCATGATGGAAGGTTTCCCCACCTATGGCGGCATGGCCGGGCGCGACCTGGAAGCGCTGGCGGTAGGGCTGGAAGAGGGCATGCAAGAAGACTACCTGCGTTACCGACTGCGCACCGCAGAGTACCTGGGCGAACGCCTCGACGCTGCGGGCGTGAGCTTTGTCAAACCCACTGGGGGGCACGCGGTATACATCGACGCACGCACCGTGCTGCCCGACATGCCGGTCGCGCATTACCCGGCCTGGGCGCTGTGCAACGCACTGTACCTGGAAGGCGGCATTCGTGGTGTGGAAATCGGCTCGGTCATGTTTGGCAAGCGCCTGGCGGACGGCAGCGAAACCTATCACAGCATGGAACTGGTGCGCCTGGCATTCCCGAGGCGCATGTACACGCAAAGCCATTTTGATTACGCCGCTGAAGTGATTGCGGAAGTAAAGGCCAAGGCGTTGGGCATCCGGGGAGTGCGCATCACCAAACAGCCACCGTTTCTGCGTCACTTTACCTGCGAGTGTGCCTGGGTGGAGTAGGGTCTTTGGCTTGATGCAGTTCAAGGACAGGGGTGTGCCAGGGCGGTGACAATGCATGCGTCGTTGATCACATGTCCTTGCCCCATGAAATCTGTCTCGCTCCCCATTTTTTCTGAAGCCAAGGCCGCCGCTGAAAAGCCGCAAGGCTGGCCGTTGTTGCGGCTGGGTTTCAGACCGTTTTACCTGGGTGGTGCGCTGGTCGCGGCAATCTGGGTGCCACTGTGGCTGATGCTGTATCTGGGGCACCCGCTTGTTCCAACAGCGGTACCGGCATTGTTTTGGCACGCGCACGAAATGTTGTTTGGGTTTGCCACGGCCATCATCGTCGGGTTTTTGATGACGGCCGGTAAAAACTGGACTGGTCTGGCGACACCGCGTGGCCCGGCGCTGGGTGCGCTGGCCTTGCTGTGGCTGGCGGCCCGTGTGGCCTCCCTGACTGGGCCAGGCTGGCTCTATGCGCTGCTGGATGTAGCACTGTTGCCTGTTGTGGCGCTGATCCTTGCGCGTTTGCTGTGGCGTGCTGGTAACCATCGCAACCTACCGCTGGCGGGCATTTTGTTGCTGCTGGCCGTTGCCAATGGTGTGTTCCATCTGGCCGCGTTGGGTTGGCTGGAGGTGCCAGCGCTCACGCCTTTGTATGCCGGGTTGGCTTTGATCACCATGATCGAGAGTGTCATGGCCGGACGCGTGATTCCGGCGTTTACCATGGCGGTCAACCCGGGGCTGCGGATCGTTGCCAACAGCACGCTGGAGCGGTCGACGCTGGGGCTGACAGCGGTCGCTCTGGCATGGTGGGTACTGGCACCGACGCACATCTTGGGTGCGATGCTGCTGGGCAGCGCCGCCGTACTGCAAGTGCTGCGCCTGCGTGGTTGGCGTTCCCGCTTGAGTTTGAATCGACCGATCCTGTGGATTTTGCACGCCGCGTATGCCTGGATGCCGCTGGGTCTGGCGTGTCTGGCGCTGGCCCAGATGGGCTGGTTGGCCCCCTCGGTGGGTGTGCACGCCTTGGCCCTGGGCACCACGGGTGGGCTGATCATCGGCATGGTCACCCGCACCGCGCGTGGCCACACGGGGCGGCCACTGCAAGTCTCCAAACTAGAAGTCACGGCTTACGCGCTGGTCATGCTGGCGGCGCTGGTGCGGCTGGCGGGTGCCCTGTTGCCAACCGCGTTTTACCCGCTGTCGCTGATGCTGGCCGCCAGCGCCTGGAGTCTGGCGTTTGCGCTGTACCTGGCTAAGTTCACGCCCTGGCTGATGCAGACACGGCTGGATGGTAAAGACGGGTGAAGGAGTACGTAGGAATCAAGACTTGCGTTTCGACGTTCCTGCGCAGGGTGGCGTCGGAAGTGATCTCGGAAGTGTGTCTTGCTAGCTTTGCGGGTCACGCACGTTATCTTTCAGAAACAAGGCAAATAATTCGTGCTGTGCGTTAAGACCCAGCTTGGAATACAAGTGCTTTCGGTGCACCTTCACAGTTTCCGCTGAGATGCCTAGTCGTTGTGAAATTCCCTTGGAAGAAAAACCACTCAGCATCAGGCGGGCAATTTCCAATTCACGCGCCGACAGCGATGCGTCACTCAAACGGAAATTCGCTTTTCCAGCGGGATGCGTTGCCGGTCGCTGTAAAGATTGCCCTTGTTCGCGCAATTCATGCTGCCAGCGTTGGCGCAACAGAGGGACAAGCCAGATTCCCAACACCTTCATCAGCGCTTTTTCTGATGGTTTGAAACGTCGGTGTGAACCCAACGACAGACACACGGTGGCATCGTGATCGACCAGACAGTTCCATTGAATTTCATCTTCCACGATGTTGATCCGAAAATAACGCTGGTAATACTCGGTGCTTTTGAAACGGTCGGGTGCCACATCATCAAGATCGATTAGGCCGTCGCGTCGATATTCGCAGGCCGCAATAAAAAATGGGTCCAGCAAATACAAGCCGTTCAGATAGTCCTCAAACAACGTGTCAGGCAAGCCGTCATCGAGCGTGATTTCAGCCAACACCCTGGGTCGGTCATGTTCTGCAAAACGCAGAGCGACCCAGCTATCAAAGTGCACGTAATGGGCCAATAGACGTGTCAGGCGCAACCAGAAGTCACTCTGATCAAGCGACTCAAGCAGGTTACCCATGGCCCGATGCCAGGCCAATTCATCAAGTTTAAGCATGCGCTGCTAACCCCAACTGGTTACCCCATCAGGGGAATGTTTTAAATCAAATTTGCTGCCTACACTTTGTCCGGCGCGTTATACACCTGCAAAACGCCCTTGGCACCGATCCCTAGAAGCAAAGGAACAATGTGAAAGTTCAATTAGCACAAATACCTTGTCATGATGCCCACACCCAGGAAAATCTGGAGCGTGTTCTGTCGGTGATCCGTGCCAGCGACCCTGACACTGATTTGATTGTCTTCCCGGAAACCTGTTTGATGGGTTTTCCGACGGCCCAGGAACTCGCTCAGGTAGCCGAACCGGAAGATGGCCCGACCATCCGTGCGGTAAGGCAGTTGGTGACAACCCGGGGCATCTCCGTGGCGGTCGGTTTTGCCGAGGTAGATGCTGGCCATTACTACAACACCACGCTGCTGATTGGCCCTGATGGCATCGCCTTGAAATATCGCAAAACCCACCTGTGGGGTACCGATGTTGGCGTATTTGAGCCAGGCGACTACATGGTCACCGGTTTGTGGCGCGGCATCCGGGTTGGCATCATGATCTGTTTTGATATTGAGTTCCCGGAAACCGCGCGTGCCCTGGCAGCGCAAGGGGCCGAATTGCTACTGGTCACCAATGCCAACATGGACCCGTTCGGACCTGTGCACCGGGCACTGATCGTGGCCCGTGCGATGGAAAACCAGGTATTTGCCGTGATGACCAACCGCTGCGGCAGTGGCGGCGATCTGGTCTTTGCCGGCGAGAGTGCCGTGGTTTCGCCCATCGGCAAAGTGCTTGGATCGCTGGGCCGTGAAGAGTCCTCATTAACCGTCACCCTGGAGATGGCTGACGTGGCCAAAAGCCGCACCGACTATCACTATTTAAAACAACGCCGCTTGCCACTGGCAGGTAGCGTCGTCACGCTGGCCGCCGGCCAGAGCGGACATCGCCTTTCATAACCATAATTTTGGAGACATCACATGAATCAATTGAAAAGAACCCTGACGCTGCGCTCGGTCGTCCTGTTTGGCCTGGCTTACATGACACCGATTATTGTGCTGGGCACTTTTGGGCTGCTGGCTGATGCAACGCACGGCGTGGTCGCTGGGGCTTACGCATTGGCGCTGATCGCCATGCTCATGACCGCGCATAGCTACGGTGTGCTGGCGGCGGAATTTCCTACTGCCGGTTCGGCCTATACCTATACCCGCAAGTGCATCAACGCCAAGTTCGGTTTCATGATTGGGTGGGCGGTGTTACTGGACTATCTGTTCCTGCCAATGGTCATCTGGTTATTTGGCGCGGTTTACCTCAACGGTGCCTTTCCAACGGTACCCATGTACGTCTGGATACTGATCTTCATTGGCGTAACGTCGGCCATCAACATCGTTGGTATCAAGCTCGCCGACACCGTGAACAACTTGATGATGCTGATCCAATTATTGGTACTGGCTGCCTTTGTTGGTCTGGCAATTCATTATGTTGCAGGCGATGCCAGCCGCCCCCTGTTTGATCTGGCACCGCTGTACCAGCCAAAAGTCGGGCTTTCACTGATTACTGCGGGTGCCGCCATTGCCTGCTACTCATTCCTGGGCTTTGATGCAGTCACCACTTTAACGGAGGAAACCATTGACGCACGGCGCGTCATTCCGAAAGCCATTTTGCTGGTCACGCTGATTGGCGGTGGCATCTTCGTCGGCAGTTCGTATTTCGTTCAGTTGGCGCACCCGGGATTTGCGTTTGCCTCAGTGGACTCCGGTGCCACCGAGATTGCCAAAAACATTGGGGGCGATGTGTTTGCCTCCATTTTTCTGATCGGTCTGATCATTGGACAATTTGCATCCGGGCTTTCGGCACAAGCCAGCGCATCGCGGCTGTTGTTTGCGATGGGGCGTGACGGCGTATTGCCGAAGGGCCTGTTTGGCAAATTGCACGCTACTTTTCAGACACCGGTTGGCAACATTGTGCTGTGTGGATTGGTGGCGCTGCTGGCTTTGCTGATGGACGTTGCTACCTCGGTCTCATTCATCAACTTTGGTGCGTTCCTGGCTTTCACAAGTGTCAACCTGGCCGTGATTGCCCGTTTTTACATTGGCAAAAAAGGCGCTCGCACGGCACGTGATCATGTGAAATTTCTACTGACGCCGCTAGTGGGTGCAGCGGCTGACTTGTGGCTGATGGTCAGCCTTGATAGCCATGCCCTCACGCTGGGCGGGATTTGGCTGGTTGCTGGCCTGGTTTATCTGGCCGTGCTAACCAAGGGTTTCAAACAGGAGCCGCCAGAAATGGATTTCACTGAAAGTGCCTGATCCCATCACTGCAACAATGGCGTTTGCGCCGCCTCAAGGTTGATTCCGACAATATCGGCCTTGCCCGTCAGCAGGCTCAGGTATTGGCGCAGCGCGGTGACAAAACTTTGCTGCTTGAGTGCCATACGGACCGCGCCTTGGACGGATTCAAACGCTTGCGCCTGGCCCGCCTGGCGGCCAAGCACCTCGACCACATGCAGGCCAAAACGGCTGTGCACCAAGCGCGGCAACACGCCCACGTCCTTGCTGCCGAAAATTTCCTTGGCAAATTCTGGTGCGCAGTCACCGCTGACCAGCCAGCCCAGTTGGCCACCGTTAGCCCCGCTGGGGCAATTGGACAGGCTGCGGGCGGCGTTGGCAAAGGCATCTGCAACGCTCTTGCCGTCGTGGCAGCGCACATTGAGCAGCGTGGCTTCGGCTTGCTTGCGCAGCGCGTTCAGGTCAACACCAGGGGTGACAGCAAAAAGAATGTGGCGCAGATTGACGCGCTCCCCCGTGGTGTAGGTGGCCTGATGCGCCCCGTGGTGCCGCCTGCACGCTTGCTCAGACGGTTCGGGCACGTCCAGCGCTTGCTCCAGCAAGGCCTCGATGGCGGTGCTGGCAGCTTCGCTTTGCACCCCGTCTGTGGCCGGAAGATCGTCGCCGGCCAGCAGTCCGGCCTGCATCGCCTGTTGGCGCAGCAGCTCTGCGTAGGCGCGTTGGCGCAAGGTGGCGTCATCCAGCACCTCGTTGGGGTCGGCAATCGTGACCCCATTGATACTAATCAAATTGGCTTCCAGCCCTTGTTCTGCTTGCATGAATAGCTCCTTAAACTGCAGCGTCTGAGCGGCGTGGCTGGTTTTGACCCGTAGGCACATTCAAGCGCCGTGCGCGCACCACCTGGTACGGGCGCACCAGGTAACTGACCGAGGCAAAGCCGCTCCACACATGCACCAGCCGGGTGAACGGGAAGATAAAAAAGATCGTCATGCCCAGGAACATGTGCGCCTTGAAGATAAAGCCAGCTTCTGCCAGCAAGTCCACCGCGCCCGGTTGGAAGGTGACGATGGCCTGCGCCCAGCCGGCCAGCTTCATCATCATGCTGCCGTCCAGATGCTGACCCGACAACGGGATGGTGACTAGGCCCAATGCCAGTTGCAGCCACAGCAGCACCAACAGCACGATGTCGCTGGTTTTGGAGTTGATGCGGATGCGCGGCTCGCTCAGGCGGCGGTGCAGCAAGATCGTTACGCCAATAAAGCCCAGCAGCCCGGCGATGCCACCGCTGATCATGGCCATGAGTTGTTTGTCGCCGGCGCTGATGAAGTGCTCATAGACAAAGTGTGGTGTCAGCAGGCCTGCAAAATGACCGAAGAAGAGAAACAGGATGCCAATGTGAAACAGGTTGCTGCCCCAGCGCAGTTGCCCCATTTTGAGCAGTTGCGACGAGTCGCTCTTCCAGGTGTACTGGTCGCGATCAAAGCGCAGCAGGCTCCCGGCCAAAAAGACGACAAAGGCAATGTAGGGGTACACGCCAAACAATAAGTGGTTGAGGGTGTTCATGATTAGGCTCCAGCGAGCGCAGCCGCACTCTTGCGTGTGGCTGCGTTGGATTTGACAAAGTGAATGGGTTGTGCCTGGCCGGGTTTGTCCTGGCCTTTGACGGAGCAGCCGCCAAATACTTCGGGTTCTTCCCACGCGGCATCCAGCGGCTCGTCGGCGGTCACCTTCACGGTTTGCGCTTTTTCGCCACTGAGTTCAATCAACGCGCCCAGCACACTGGCGTAAGCGGTGTTGCGCTGTTGCAGGGCGCTGAAAATGGCGTTAAGGATATGCACCATCTCACCCAACAGGCTGCGCGCTTCTTTGGGCGGCTGGGTCGAGGCAAATTCCAGCATCACCGGCAAGTAGTCCGGCAGCTCGCCCGGAGCCAGAAACAGGCCCGCCGCCTCATAGGTTTTGGTCAGGTCGATCATGGCCGGACCACGGTCGCGGCTGTCGCCATGCACATGCTCAAACAGGTGCAGCGACGTAGCACGGCCCCGGTCAAACAGCTCCACGTAGTCGGCTTCAATCTGCAGCGGCGTGCCGTGGGCCAAGTGGTCAATCAGCGCCAGCAGCTCGGTCTTGCGTGTGGTGCTCAAGGCCCGGTCGGTGCCCAGCGCCTTGCGCATGTCAGCCAGGTCAGCGCGCAGCGCCGCGTTGGGGTAGGCCAGCAGGCGCGCCAGCACGCGCAGGCTGATGGCAGTGTTTTGAAGTTGCGCCATGGTTTATACCTCTGCCTGAATCGGGATGGTGCGCCGTTTGGTGCCACCAAACAGACTGGGCTCACTGGCGCCGTCCGAGCAGCCGTTGCCAAAGCTGAAGCCGCAGCCGCCACGCACGTCGAAGGTGTTTTCGGCGTATTCGCGGTGCGTGCTGGGAATGACAAAGCGGTCTTCGTAATTGGCAATGGCCATCACCTGGTACATCTCTTCCACTTCCAGTTGGGTCATTTGCACTTGTTCCAGTGCAGCGGTGTTGACGCGGCCTTCCACATGTTTTTCACGCTGGTAGGCGCGCATGGCCAGCATCCGCTCCAAGGCGCGCTCCACCGGTAGGGTGTCGCCGGCGGTGAGCAGATTGGCCAGGTACTTGACCGGAATGCGGAGTTGCTTCACGTCTGGAATCTGGCCGTTGGTGCCGATGTCACCGGCATTGGCAGCGGCACTGATGGGGGACAGCGGCGGCACGTACCAGACCATTGGCAGGGTGCGGTATTCGGGGTGCAGGGGCAGGGCGACTTTCCATTGCACCGCCATCTTGTAGACCGGGCTGTTGCGTGCGGCCTCCATCCATTGGTCGGGAATACCGTCAATGCGCGCTTGCTCGATCACCTTGGGGTCGTTGGGGTCCAAGAAGATGTCGAGCTGGGCCTGGTACAGGTCACGGTCGCGCTCCACACTGGCGGCTTGTGCAATGCGGTCGGCGTCATACAGCAGCACGCCCAGGTAGCGGATGCGCCCGACGCAGGTTTCAGAGCACACGGTGGGTTGGCCGGCTTCGATGCGCGGGTAGCAGAAGATGCATTTTTCGGCTTTGCCACTCTTCCAGTTGTAGTAAATTTTTTTGTACGGGCAGCCGCTGATGCACATGCGCCAGCCGCGGCATTTATCCTGGTCAATCAGCACAATGCCGTCTTCCTCGCGTTTGTAGATGCTGCCCGACGGGCACGATGCCACACACGTCGGGTTCAGGCAGTGCTCGCACAGACGCGGCAGGTACATCATGAAGGTGTTCTCGAACTGGCCGTAGATGTCCTTCTGGATGTCATCAAAGTTTTTGTCTTTGCTGCGCTTGGCGAATTCACCACCCAGAATTTCTTCCCAGTTCGGGCCCCATTCAATTTTTTCCATGCGTTGCCCGGTGATCAGGCTGCGCGGGCGCGCTGTTGGCACGTTATTGCCCGCCGGGGCGCTTTGCAGGTGTGCGTAGTCAAAGGTGAAGGGTTCGTAGTAGTCGTCAATTTGCGGCAAGTTGGGGTTGGCGAAGATTTTCATCAACAGCTTCCACTTGGCTCCCTGGCGCGGTTCGATCGAACCATTGCTCTTGCGAACCCAGCCACCGTTCCACTTGTCCTGGTTTTCCCATTCTTTGGGGTAGCCGATACCGGGCTTGGTTTCGACGTTGTTGAACCAGGCGTATTCCATGCCGGGACGACTGGTCCAGACGTTTTTGCAGGTGACCGAGCAGGTGTGGCAACCAATGCACTTGTCCAGGTTCAGCACCATGCCGATTTGTGCGCGAATTTTCATTTCAAATCTCTCTTTCATTCACCAAAACTGTTGAACTCCTTAACCACGAGATATCCCCGATAACGCTTAGCAGCGTGCGTTGGATACCCAACGTGCGCTGCGGGTAAAGGCTAAAGGGGGAAGGCGCAATACAGTCGAATTCATGCTGCGCTCCCTTCGTCATCCAGCCAGTCCACTTTGTTCATCTTGCGCAGCACCACAAATTCGTCTCGGTTGGTGCCGATGGTGCCGTAGTAGTTGAAGCCGTAACTAAACTGCGCGTAGCCGCCAATCATGTGGGTGGGTTTGAGCACGATGCGCGTCACGGAGTTGTGGATGCCTCCACGCCCGCCGGTGATCTCCGAGCCGGGCATGTTCACCAGCTTTTCTTGCGCGTGGTACATCAGGCACATGCCATTGCGCACACGTTGGCTCACCACCGCACGCGCGTTGAGCGCACCGTTGAGGTTGAAGAGCTCGATCCAGTCGTTGTCCACAATGCCAGCGGCTTTGGCGTCGTCTTCACTGATCCAGACAATCGGACCGCCCCGGCTGAGCGTCAACATGTGCAGGTTGTCGCTGTAGGTGCTGTGAATGCCCCACTTCTGGTGCGGGGTGATGAAGTTCAGCGCAATCTCCTTGTTGCCATTGGGCTTGCGGTCTTGCATGGTGTGCGTGGTCTTCAAGTCCACCGGTGGGCGGTAGCTGCTGAAACCTTCACCAAACGCCGTCATCCACGGGTGGTCCATGTAGAACTGCTGACGACCGGTCAGGGTGCGCCATGGGATCATCTCGTGCACGTTGGTGTAACCGGCGTTGTACGACACGGTTTCACTCTCAATACCGCTCCAGGTGGGGCTAGAGATGATCTTGCGTGGCTGTGCCTGAATGTCGCGGTAGCGAATTTTTTCGTCTTCACGGTGCAGCGCCAGGTGGGTGTGATCCAGGCCGGTTTGCTTGCCAAGGGCTTCCCAGGCCTTCACCGCCACGTGACCGTTGGTCTCAGGGGCGAGCTGCAAGATCACCTCGCAGGCATCAATGTCACTCTCTATTTTTGGCATGCCGCAGGTCACACCCGCATCGGTGGTCAAGCCGTTGAGCTGACCCAACTGGGTCACTTCAATCTTGGTGTCCCAGGCGATGCCCTTGCCGCCATTGCCCACCTTGTTCATCAGCGGGCCGACGGCGGTGAAGCGCTTGTACACGTTCGGGTAGTCGCGCTCCACCACCATGAAGCTGGGGGCGGTTTTGCCAGGAATCAGGTCGATTTCGCCTTTTTTCCACTCTTGCACGCCAAACGGTTGCGCCAGTTCGGCCGGGCTGTCGTGCATGATGGGCGTGAGCACCAGGTCTTTTTCAACCCCCAGGTGGCCCACGCACAGTTCGCTGAACTTCTTGGCAAAACCCTTGTAGATTTCCCAGTCGCTGCGCGATTGCCAGGCCGGGTCCACCGCTGCCGAGAGCGGGTGAATGAACGGGTGCATGTCGCTGGTGTTCATGTCGTTCTTTTCGTACCAGGTGGCCGATGGCAGCACGATGTCAGAGTACAGGCAGGTGGTGCTCATGCGAAAGTCGAGCGTCACCACCAGGTCGAGCTTGCCCTCAGGGGCCTGCTCATGCCAAACCACCTCTTTCGGACGGCCCTCTTCAGCTCCCAGGTCTTTGCCTTGCACACCATTTTTGGTGCCCAAAAGGTGCTTCAAAAAGTACTCGTGCCCTTTGCCGCTGGAGCCCAAAATGTTGGAGCGCCAGACAAACAGGTTGCGCGGCCAGTTGGCGGGGTGGTCGGGGTCTTCGCAGCTCATGGCCTGGCTGCCGTCTTGCAAGCCTTTGATCAAAAAGTCTTTGGGCTCCATGTGGGCGGCCTCAGCGGCGCGCACGACTTCAAGCGGGTTGGTTTTGAGCTGCGGTGCGCTCGGTAACCAGCCCATGCGCTCGGCGCGCACGTTGTAGTCGATCATGCTGCCACCAAACTTGGCCTTATCAGCCAGCGGTGACAGGATTTCATCCACGCCAACTGTCTCATAACGCCACTGGTCGGTGTGCGCGTAAAAGAAGCTGGTGCCGTTCATTTGCCGGGGTGGACGAATCCAGTCCAGCGCAAACGCCAGCGCCGTCCAGCCGGTTTGCGGACGCAGTTTTTCCTGCCCCACATAGTGCGCCCAGCCGCCACCCGACTGGCCAATACAGCCGCACATCATCAGAATGTTGATGACGCCGCGGTAGTTCATGTCGGCATGGAACCAGTGGTTCATGGCCGCACCAATGATGACCATCGATTTGCCGTGCGTCTTGTCGGCATTTTCGGCAAACTGGCGTGCCACGGTGATGAGCTGCTCACGCGGCGTGCCGGTGATGCGCTCTTGCCAGGCGGGTGTGTAGGGTGTGTCGTCGTTGAAGTCTTTGGCCGCCATCTCGCCCGGCAGACCGCGTGCTACACCGTAGTTGGCCACTTGCAGGTCAAACACGGTGGCGACCAGGGCTTCTCGCTGGTCGCCATCTTTGCCCAGGGCAATGCGTTGAACCGGCACGGTGCGCACCAGCACGTTGTTGGCCGCATCGCCGCTGGCATTGTTGGGGAAATGCTCGGATACGATGCCGCCAAAGTAAGGGAAACCCACTTTGGCAGTTTCTGCGCTTTGCTGCTCGCCTTCGCGCACGGTGAGTTTGAGTTTGACATCCGTGCCGTGGCGTGCTTCTTTGGCTTGCAGGTTCCATTGACCTTGGTCAGCGCGGCCGTCTGCGCCCCAGCGGAACCCAATCGCGCCGTTGGGCAGCACCACTTTGCCGCTCATGTCCAGGGCCACGGTTTTCCACTCGGGGTTGTTGGCGGCACCGAGCTTTCCGTTGAAGTCGCTGGCACGCACGTAGCGGTCTGGCACCATGACAGTGGTGCCGTTGGGCAAGACTTTTTCTTTGAGCATGACCAACATCGGCATGTCGGTGTAGCGGCGCACATAGTCGTCAAAGTAGGCGCTGCGCTGGCCGCTTTCCGGAAAGTAAAAGTCTTTCAAGATGACGTGACCCATGGCCATGGCCACGGCGGCATCGGTCCCTTGCTTGGGTTTCATCCAGATGTCGGACAGCTTGGCCACTTCGGAGTAGTCGGGTGTCACGGCCACGGTCTTGGTACCTTTGTAGCGCACCTCGGTGAAAAAGTGCGCGTCGGGCGTGCGCGTTTGCGGCACGTTGGAGCCCCAGGCGATGATGTATGACGAGTTGTACCAGTCGGCCGACTCGGGCACGTCGGTCTGCTCACCCCAGATTTGCGGGCTGGCCGGGGGCAGGTCGCAATACCAGTCGTAAAAGCTCAGCGGCACGCCGCCAATCAGGCCCAGATAGCGTGCGCCTGCGGCATACGACACCATCGACATGGCCGGAATGGGCGAGAAGCCAATGATGCGATCAGGCCCGTATTGCTTGATGGTGAACACGTTGGCTGCGGCCACCATTTCGTTGACCTCGTCCCAGCTGGAGCGCACAAAGCCGCCCATGCCGCGCTGGGTCTGGTAGCTTTTGCGCTTAGCCTCGTCGAGTGCAATGCTGCCCCAGGCTTCTACTGGCGCTTTGCTCAGGCGCGCCTCGCGCCAGAGCTTGAGCAAACCGCCGCGCACCATCGGGTATTTGACGCGGTTGGCGCTGTACAAATACCAGCTATAGCTGGCACCGCGGGCGCAGCCGCGCGGCTCGTGGTTGGGCATGTCCCAGCGCGTGCGTGGGTAGTCGGTTTGCTGGGTTTCCCAGGTGACGATGCCGCCTTTGACGTAAATCTTCCAGCTGCAAGAGCCGGTGCAGTTCACGCCGTGCGTGCTGCGCACAATTTTGTCGTGCGCCCAGCGGTCGCGGTAGGCATCTTCCCAGGTGCGGTCCTCGCCGGTGGTGATGCCGTGTTCGCCAGAGAAAGATTCCCTGGGTTGCGAGAAATAAGTGAGTCGGTCCAGAAAGTGGCTCATGGGTGTCCTCTTGAAAATTTGTAACAAAACGGGCTCTAGCCCTTATCATTCAACCGCAATAAGCTATTTAAAATGAAGCATCAGAAGAGTTTTTTAGCGTTGAATGACACGCTTGTTTGCATCGTCTGCCTTGTACATTTCTGTGTTGCATGGCGCCGTTGTGGTGTGCCATTACTGTAGGTTTGGCGCGCCTTGGGCGGTATCCCTCTGAAGTACAGTTCAGGCGGGTTTGTCGAACTATCGGGGGGCTTGTGGCGTAGTTCGTAAGAACTATTTCAGTGCTGCTGATTGCGTGTTGACGGCGTTTTTCCCGACTCGGTGCGCGAACAGGAGTCGGTGCAGGCTGCGGGGTTGCCTTAACGTTAATACAATAACAATATGCGCTACGAACATGATCCGAAAAAACTGGCTGAAAACGTCACCAAGCATCTGGTGTGGTTTGAGTTGGCGGAGAGTTTTGATTGGGGAACTGCCCAGATAGAGCAGGATTCCCGTCGAAGCTACAGCGAGACACGGTTTGTTGCGACGGGGCTGATTGCTCAGCGCGTGCATGTGCTGATTTTTTGTTTCCGTGAAACCAAAATCCGTCTGATCAGTCTCAGAAAAGCCAATCCACGAGAGGTAAAACGTTATGCAAGAAACCATTAAAACTCGTTCTGGGCGCATCATCATCATGCCCACACCAGAAGAAGAAGCCCAGATCAACGCCGGCATTGCAGCCGACCCGGATACTTTTGAACTTGACGACGCGTGGTTTGCCCGCGCCAAGCCCGCCAGTGAGTTCTTTTCGCCCGAGGTGTACGCCCAACTGTGCGCCATGCGCCAGCGCGGCCCCAAAGACAAGCCGCTCAAGGTGCCCACCACCATCCGTTTTGACGCGGATGTGCTTGCCGCGCTGAAGGCCAGCGGCAAAGGCTGGCAGACGCGAGTGAATGCGGCCATGCGAGACTGGCTGCGTACGCGCTCAGCGGTATGAACTGCCGTATCGATTGAATCGGCTGAGGATGCTATTGTTTAAGTAGCTTTTAACGCTTATTTCATAATGGCTAAAAGCTTTTTTTATCAATAAAATGGTTCAGCGCGTCGCCACTTCGACGTCAATCCAGCGAACGCCCCTCACCCGCTTCTTCTATGGTTTGTCCGTCGCGGATGTGGTAGATCCGCTTGAAGGTGGGAATGATCTTTTCGTCGTGTGTCACCACGATAATGGCCGTTTGAGCTTGCACCGCCATTTGCGTCAGGATGCGCATCACGGCAAAGGCGCGCTCGCTGTCCAGTGGCGCGGTGGGTTCGTCCGCCAGGATGACCGGCGGGCGGTTGGCCAGCGCCCGGGCAATCGACACCCGTTGCTGTTCGCCGCCCGAGAGTTGTGAGGGCTCGGCTTTGGCGCGGTGCTGCACGTCGAGTGCGGTCAACAGTTCCAGCGCGCGGGCGCGTGACTCAGGGTTGGCACGACCGGCCAGCATGGGCAGCAGCGCCACGTTGTCGGTCACATCCAAAAACGGAATCAGGTAGGGCGCCTGAAAGATAAAACCGATGCGGTCACGGCGCAGCGTGCGCAGGTCGGGCACCTTCCAGCCGTTGTCATAAATCACGTCGTTGCTCAGCGTCATGCGCCCCGACGTGGGCGGGGTGATGGCACCCAGGCATTTGAGCAGCGTGCTCTTGCCCGAACCCGAGGGGCCGACCAGGCCCACCACCTCACCCGGTGCCACCACCATGTTGACATTTTTTAGGGCTTCAACGGCGCTGTCGCCCTGGCCATAGATCTTGCGTAGGCCCTCGATGCGGATGCCGCCCGCTTTAATGGGTGTGTTCATGGGGTTCATCCAATCGCCTCAGCTGGGTCAACCTTGAGCGCCACGCGAATCGCCAGCGTGCTGGCCAGGGCGCAAATGAGCAGCGTGGCAACTAGGCCGATCACGGCATCGCGCGGCATCAGCAACACGTATTTGGGAAAGATCGGCGCCCAAACGGTGGCGGCGATTTTGCCTACCATGAAGCCAATCAGCCCCAGACCCAGCGCCTGCTGCAGGATCATGCCGGCAATGGTGAGGTTGCGCGTGCCGATGAGCTTCAGAACGGCAATTTCACGGATTTTTCCCAGTGTCATGGTGTAGATGATGAAAGCCACAATGGCCGCGCTCACCACCGCCAGAATGGCCAGGAACATGCCGATTTGCCGGGCCGACGTTGCAATCAACTTGGCCACCAATATCTCTTCCATGCCCGCGCGGGTATAGACCTGCACGTGTTTCCAGCGCTTTAGGGCATCGGCCACGTCGTCAGGCTGCCAGCCGGGTTGCAATTGCACCAGCACCGCGTTGACGTTGTGGCTGCTGGTTTGCAGGGCTTGCACTGCATCGAGCAGGCCGGGCACACCGGGGCGGTTGAAAGCCGGATTGGCGGCAGTGCGGGTGCGGTCATTTTGAATGGAGTCGTTGTCTTTTAAAAATTGCGCTTCCTGCGCGTCTTTCAGCGGTACAAACAGCATCGGGTCGCCGCCCGAGGACACCATGCGCTGGGTCAGGCCGACCACGGTGTAGCTGTGGCGGCGCACCCGCACCGCATCGCCCAATTTGAGGCCGGTCTTGATGTCGGCCACCGCTTCATAGTGGTCGCGCGTGAGCTGGCGCCCGGCCACCAGGTAACCCGGCGCACCGGGCTTCTCCGGCTCCACACCCACCACCATGGTGCGGGCCTCTTCACCGCTGGGGCGCTGCACCTGCATGGTGAGGTAGGTCACGTTGGCTGCTTGTGCCACGCCGGGCATACCGCGCACGCTGCGCACCACGTCGTCCTTGATGCTCGACGCTTCGGCATATGGGCCCTGGGTGTCTTTTTGCACCACCCACAAATCGGCCTGACTGTTGGTCAGCAGGGCTTGCGCGTCGTCCACCATGCCACGGTAGATGCCGGCCATTGAAAGCGTCACGCCAATCAACAGCCCGAGCCCGAGCCCGGTCAGGGCGAACTTGCCCCAGCCGTGCAGAATGTCACGTCCGGCGAGGCTGATCATGGCTTGGCCTCGGGCTTGACCAGTGCATCCACCACCGAAATGCGTGCGCCGCTGTTCAGAGCCTTCTGGCTGTAGACCACCACCTGGTCGGTTTTGTCGAGGCCCTTGAGCACCTGAACCTGACCGTCGAGGCTCTGGGTGCCAAGTTGCACCGGCGCAAATTCGGGCTTGCCGTCTTTTAAACGCCAGACCCCGTTTTGGCCTTGTTGATGCTGGATGGCGGCATTGGGCAGCAGCAGCGCGGGTGCGGTGGCGGACAGTCGCAACGTGACTTCGGCCATTTCACCGACCGACAAACCGCTGGGCGGTGCGTCAAACGCCACCTGGGCAATGCGCTCTTCGGTCACGCTGTCGGCCAGCAGCTCGATGCGTGCTACTTGGCCTGGCAACGTGGTTTGTGGGTTGGAGCGCAGCACGATGCTGGCCTTGACACCGGTGGCCAAGCCGTTTGATCGGCCCTGGTCCACCCGCAGCTTGACCCACAGGCTGGCCGGATCTATCAGGCGCAGCACCGGCTGGCCTGCCACCACGGTACTGCCGGCTTCGGCATCTCGTGTGGTCACCACCGCGTCGGCCGGGGCGAACAGGCGCACGTTGTCGCGCTGTTGCGCCAGCGCCGCGCGCTCAGCTTTCAGGCGGGTCAGGTCCTGGCCGGCACCGACCAGGTTGGCTTGCGCCGCCTGCACGGCTGCGTTGGCTGAGGCCTGGGTCTGTAACACGGCATCGAGCGCGCCGGGGCTGATGAAGTTTTGCCGCGCCAGGCCCTGGTTGCGTTGGGTGTTGGTGGCGGCCAGCATGCTGCGCGCCTTGGCGTCCTGCAATTGGGCCTGCGCGGCGGCTTGACCACTGCCGGCGCGCGCCAGCGACGCATCCAGCGCAGCCAGGCGTTGGCCAAAATCCACCGGGTCCATCTCAGCCAGCAGTTGCCCGGCCTTGACGCTGTCACCCACGTCCACCTTGACACTCAGCACACGCCCGGCCACCGTGGGTCCGACCATCCAACTGCGCCGGGCCTCGACCGTGCCAATACCGAAAATGGCCGGGTTCAGGCTGCCCTCAATGGGGCTGGCCACGGTCACCTTGATGGGTGCCAGTGGGCCGGTGCGCAGCGACACATAGGCCATGCCGCCGATGAGCGCCAGGGCGATGGCACCCAGGATGAGGCGGCGTTTGAGCAAAGCGGTGCTGTTCATGGTGTTCCTTGAAAATCATCGGGCTGGCGTTGCAGCCCTAGTTGAAAAATGGCAAAAACGCCAGGGGCCTGGGCGGCCATGGCGTGCACGTCATCGGCCAGCAAGGCTTGCATGACCAGGCCTTGCACCGATCCGACAAACAGCACGGCGGCTGCTTGCAGGTCAAGCTCAGGGCGCAGCGCCTGTTGTGTTTTGGCGTGTTGCAACACTGCCAGCAGCAACTGGCGGTAACGCTGCAGCAGTGCGCGCACCCGGCTTTTGAGCACGGTGTCGCCCGGGCGCTGCAGTTCCTGAAAGATCAGCCGCGGCACGCCGGGGTAGCTCATGACAAAGTCCACATGGGTCAAAAAGACCGCGCGCAGGGCGGGCAGGGCAGCGCGGTCGGCCTCCGCGGCGGCGCTTTGCAGGCGGGTCATTAAAGTCTCTGCCACCCAGTCCAGCACCGCCAGCCAGATCGCTTCCTTGCTGGCAAAGTGCTTGAACACCGCGCCCTGCGAAATGCCCACCGCGCGCGCCAAGTCGGCCGTGGTGATGTCGGCCGGGCTGCGCTGTGCGGCCAGCAGCAGGGCGGCCTCCACCAAGCCAGCCTGGCGCACTTCGGTGCGCTGTTTGGGGGTTTTATCCTGAACTTCCATAGACTTAAAGTAATTAATCAATTACTTATTCTACGGTGTCTGTTCTGGCTCTTGGGTGAAGGTTGGGTAAAGATGAGCTGTCACGATAAAAACCGGAACAGCTTAAATTGACTGCTAAATTGTCTTGACAATCACACTTTTGGATCAAGGGTTTTTGATTTCAGACCCGGCGCGCAAATAAAACCACCAGTTCAGCACCAGACACAGGGCGTAAAAGATGGCAAAGCCGTACATGGCGATCTGCGGCGTACCAGCCTTGATTTGCTGGCCAATCACCACCGGGGCAATGAAGGCACCGTAGGCTGCTACGGCAGAGGTCCAGCCCAGTACCGGGCCGGCTTGCTGGCGGTCAAAAATCACGCCGACGGTGCGGAAGGTGGAACCATTGCCAATGCCGCTGGCGGCGAACAGCAGCACAAACAGCCACATGAAGGGCTGGAAATATTGCTCGGGTGCGGCCGAACCATAGGCTTGCATCATCATGTAGCCCGTGCCCGCCGAGGCCACCACCATGATGGCCGAGATGATTTGCGTGACGATGCTGCCACCCACCTTGTCGGCAATCCAGCCGCCCACCGGGCGAATCAATGCGCCCACAAACGGGCCAATCCAGGCGTAGGTGAGCGCAGAGGGGGCATTCGGGTTTTTCAGGGTGTGCTGCATCACACCTGCGGCATCAGGCACGTGGCTGATGCCAAAGATAACTGAAATGGACAGCGGCAGCGCCATCGAAAAACCGATGAACGAGCCGAAGGTGACCAAATACAGCGCGGTCAATGACCAGGTGTGCTTGTTCCTGAAAATCTCGAACTGCTTGGCAATGTTGCCTTTCATTTCCCCAAAGGCGGCCAGCTTCATGGCCAGTACCATGGCCCCAATGATCAGCGGCAGTGCCACCCACATGTTGAGCAACCCCAGGCCGCTGGGCGCGGGCAGGTACAGGTACAGGCCGACCACGCCAATCACGCAAGTGATGCCCCACAGGTACAAAATCTTGCCCAAAGCCGCCGCCGTGCCGCCGTAGTTGGGGGAGAGCGGCAGCAGGTTGTTCATACCAAACCAGGCCGCAATCACCATCGGCAGCAGCAACGCAGCCCAGACAAAACCGGCGTTTTGAATGAAGGTGGGGGTGCCCGCCAGAATCTTGCCCATGATCCAGCCGCTGTCCTTGGCCAGCACCATCGAGCCACCGGCCAGGGAGCCGAACACGCCCACCGTCATGACCAGCGGAATCAGCACCTGCATGGTGGTCACGCCAAAGTTGCCCAAGCCCGCGTTCAAGCCCAGCGCCGTGCCTTGCAGGCGTTTGGGGAAAAAGCCGCTGATGTTGGACATGGAGCAGGCAAAGTTGCCGCCACCAATGCCGCTCAAAAACGCGCAGGCCTGAAACACCCACAGCGGTGTGGTTTTGTCCTGCAGCGCGATGCCGGTCCAGATGGCCGGAATCATCAAGAGCAGCGAGGTCAAAAAGATGGTGTTGCGTCCGCCTGAGAGGCGGATGAAGAACGAGGCCGGAATGCGAAAGGTAGCCCCCATCAGGCCGGAGATGGCCGTCAGCGTGAACATGTCCGCCGGTTTGAACGGAAAGCCCAGGTTGAGCATCTGCACCGTGATGATGCCCCACATCAGCCAGACGGCAAATGCCACCAGCAGGTTGGGAATGGAAATCCACAGGTTGCGGTTGGCAATGGCTTTGCCTTTGCTGTCCCAGAACGCGTTGTCCTCGGGTTGCCAGTCGGCAATGTCGGCTTTGGAATAAATAGGGGTGGCCATGGGTGTTCTCCGGGTTGAGGGTCAGGCTTGTGCAGCCAACGGTTTGTTCATGTATTCCCTGGTGCGCACTTCGGTCCAGTACATCCAGATCAGCGACACCCAGACCACGCCATACATCAGCATGAAGGCGCTGGAGCGGATGCCGGTGAGGTCCATCAGTGCGCCAAACATGATGGGCAGCAAAAAGCCACCCATGCCGCCAGCCAAGCCAACGATGCCGCTGACCGCGCCAATGTTGTGTGGGTAGTCGTCGCTGATGTACTTGAACACGCTGGCCTTGCCAAAACCCCAGGCCACGCCCAGCGTGAACATCAACAGGGTGAAGGTGTAAACGTTCAAACCGACATGAAACATTTGTGGGCCATTGACCGTGGTGATGGTCAGATCGGTCTGCGGGTAGCTCAGCAGGAACAGGCAGATCCAGCTGACCCACAGCACCCACCAGGTCATGGAATGCGCGCCGTACTTGTCAGACAGCCAACCGCCCAGCGCGCGCAGCACGCCACCAGGCAACGAAAAGCAGGCGGCCAGCAAGGCAGCCGTGCGAATGTCCAGGCCAAACTCACCCACGTAGTACTGCACCATCCAAAGGGACAGCGCCACGTAGCCGCCAAACACAATGCTGTAGTACTGGCAGTACTTGAACACGGTGGGGTCTTTCAGCGCAGCCAGTTGTTTCATGAAAGGCGCTTGTTTGCCGGCGTGGTGGTCCGGGTCGCTGTGCGTGAAGAACCAGAACATGATGACGGTGCCAAGCATGATCAGCGCATACACCCTGGGCACCATGGTCCAGCCAAAACCGACCACAATGGCAGGTGCCACAAACTTGTTCAGCGCCGCCCCGGCGTTGCCCATGCCAAAGATGCCCATGGCAAAGCCTTGTTGTTTCTTGGGGAACCAACGCGCTACATAGGGTGTACCGACCGAGAACGAACCACCGGCCAGCCCGACAAACAGGCCAATCACCAGGTAATGCCAGTAGGCGGTGGCATAGGTCATCAGCCAGATAGCGGGCACGGTGCAGGCCATCAACACGGCAAACACAATGCGCCCGCCAAACTTGTCAGTCCAGATGCCCAGCGGCACGCGAATCAGCGAGCCGGTGAGTACTGGCATGGCCATCAACAGACCGGCCTGGGTGGAGTTCAGATCCAACGCTTTTTTGATCGGAATCCCGATCACCGCAAACATCATCCACACCATGAAACACACGGTGAAGGCGAAGGTGCTGGCAATCAGCACCGACAACGCCTGTCCTTTTTTGGTCATGTCAGTCACTCCGGTTTTTGGGATGAAGTGACTTTAGGTTGACGCCCTCCAAAAAGAAATTGCTCTGTAGAACGAGTGCGTGCCTGCATTGGAACTAGTCCATTGGGACAGCCATAGTTCCAAAGAACTAGAACACCGTTTTTGGGTCGATTTGGGCTTGCGGAGTTTAAAGATGCATTTACAATGACTCTTTAAATTAACTCACTCAGAAAGCCAACCATGACGAGCTGCGCTCACCACCATGTCAGTCCCGAAGCCATTTACCCATTCGATGCCCGCGGTGTTGCCAAGCGCTTTCGCCATGCCGCGATCTTTGGCGCTTTTGAAGCGTTGCAGCCGGGCGAAACCATGCGCTTTTGCAATGACCATGACCCGCTGCCGCTGTTGCAGCAACTCACTGCGCACTACGGCACGGGCATCTCCATCGCTTACGTGCAGCGCGAGCCGGGTGCCATCGTGATCGACTTTGTTCGCGGCTGACCTTTGCCCCCACCTCTTCAACCCAGGAGTTTTTCAAATGAACACAGCCAAATCCACTGGCTTTACCAAGCAGATGGCGCGCAACATGTTTTATGGCGGCTCGCTGTTTTTCATCCTGATTTTTGTCGGGCTGATTTTTGACAGCGAACGCAAAATTCCAGTGCGCTCCAACGCCGAGGCCATCACGCCCGCGGTTGAGCGTGGCAAGCGTCTGTGGGAAACGCGCAACTGCATCGGCTGCCACACCTTGCTGGGCGAGGGCGCCTACTTTGCGCCAGAGCTGGGCAATGTCTACAAGCGCCGTGGCCCGGATTTCATTAAAGCCTGGATCGCCTCGCAGCCCACCCATATTCCAGGGCGCCGCCAAATGCCGCAGTTCAACTTCAACGAAGCGCAACTCGACGATATGGTGGAGTTTTTGCGTTGGACGAACAACGTGAACACCGAAAACTGGCCGCCCAACATTGAAGGCTAAACACCTCAAGTCCCATTCAAACTCTTTCGGAATTCAATCATGCAAGCGACCACACTCAAATACACCTCGCAGGGGGTGGCAAAGTATTACTTCATTGCCGCGCTGGCTCTGTTTACCGCCCAAATCCTGTTTGGCATCACCCTCGGACTGCAGTACGTGATTGGCGACTTGGCCTTTCCGTACATCCCCTTCAACCAGGCACGCATGGTGCACACCAATTTGCTGATTGTCTGGTTGCTGTTTGGCTTCATGGGCGCGGCCTATTACCTGGTGCCCGAAGAATCTGAAACCGAGCTCTACAGCCCCAAGCTGGCACTGGTGCTGTTCTGGGTGTTCTTGACGGCCGGTGCCTTGACCATCGTCGGCTACCTGGCTGTGCCGTATGCCAAGCTGGCGGAGCTCACCGGCAACGACCTGCTGGCCACCATGGGGCGGGAGTTTCTGGAGCAACCTCTGCCGACCAAACTGGGCATTGTGGTGGTGGCGCTGGGCTTTTTGTTCAACATCAGCATGACTGTGCTCAAGGGGCGCAAGACCAGCATTTCGCTGGTGCTGTTGATGGGGCTGTGGGGGTTGGCGCTGATGTTTTTGTTCAGCTTTGTCAATCCGGCCAATCTGGTGCGTGACAAGATGTACTGGTGGTTTGTGGTGCACCTGTGGGTGGAAGGCGTGTGGGAGCTGATTCTGGGCTCGCTGCTGGCGTTTGTGTTGATCAAGACCACCGGCGTGGACCGTGAGGTGATCGACAAGTGGCTTTACGTGATCATTGCCATGGCGCTGATCACCGGCATATTGGGCACCGGGCACCACTTCTTCTTTATCGGCATGCCAGGTTACTGGTTGTGGGTGGGCAGCATTTTCTCTGCCATGGAGCCCATTCCGTTCTTCATGATGACGGTGTTTGCCTTCAATATGGTGCAACGCCGCCGCCGTGATCACGCCAACCAGGCTGCGCTGCTGTGGGCGGTGGGTTGCTCGGTAGTGGGCTTTTTGGGTGCGGGGCTGTGGGGCTTTATGCACACGCTGGCTCCCATCAACTACTACACCCACGGCACGCAGATCACGGCTGCACACGGTCACCTGGCCTTTTATGGGGCTTATGTGCTGGTAGTGATTGCCATGATCAGCTACGCCATGCCGACCTTGCGCGGGCGCGAGGCCAACAACCGCCGGGCACAGGCCTTTGAAATGTGGTCATTCTGGATCATGACCATCAGCATGGGGTTGATGGTGCTGGCCCTGACCGGTGCGGGCATCTTGCAAGTATGGCTGCAACGCATGCCCACCGAAGGCGCCATGCCCTTCATGGCCACGCAAGACCAGCTGCGCTTTTTCTATTGGCTGCGGGTGGCCGGTGGCACCACGTTCCTGCTAGGTCTGTTGACTTACCTCTACAGCTTCTTTGCTGCGCCGGGTGCGAATGAAGACGAGGTGCAGGTGCCCAACGGCATGATGCACCGCAGAGTCGGGGCTGCTTGAGCCAGAACATGACCAGCCTGCCCTTTTATGCCGAGCAAGCAGGGGAATGCACCCTGTTTGAGCACGCCTGGCGCAAGCAATTGCCGTTGCTCATCAAGGGGCCAACCGGTTGCGGCAAGACACGCTTTGTCGAGCACATGGCGGCGCGCCTGAAGCGGCCGCTGGTCACCGTGTCGTGCCACGATGACCTCAGCGCCGCTGATCTGGTGGGGCGTTTTTTGATTGGCAACGGCAGCACGCAATGGTCAGATGGCCCCTTGGCGCGCGCCGTGCGCCTGGGTGCCATTTGCTACCTGGACGAAGTGGTGGAGGCGCGTAAGGACACCACGGTGGTGCTGCACCCGCTGGCGGACGACCGGCGTATTCTGCCGATCGAGCGCACGGGTGAAGAGTTGGCCGCGCCGCTTGAATTCATGCTGGTGATTTCCTACAACCCGGGTTACCAGAATTTGCTCAAAGGCTTGAAGCCCAGCACGCGCCAGCGCTTTGTCAGCTTGAGCATGAATTACCCTAGCCCACAGATTGAGGTGGGCATTGTGCAAAACGAGTCTGGGGTGTCAGAGACGCAGGCTAAACAGTTGGTGCAATTGGCCAAGGCTTTGCGTTCACTGACCGAGCACGACCTGGAAGAAACGGCCAGCACCCGCCTGCTGGTATCGGCTGGCCGGTTGGCGGCCTCGGGTTTGCCACTGCAGACGGCTTGTCAAGCCGCCATCATTGATGCGCTCACCGACGACTTTGCCACCGCCCAGGCTTTGCACGAGGTGGCGCGTGCGCTGTTTGGCGATGCCGCCTAAGTCAACCGTCACATCGGCCCTGGCTGCCCCTGTGTCGTATCAGGACAAGCCCAGAAAACTTGCCCCTGCACGCTTGCAGCAATGGCGCTTGGCCACGCAATTGGGGTTCTTTGCCTTGTTTGTGCTGGCTCCCTCGCTCAACCTGTTGCGTCTTGATTTGACCGAGGCGCAACTCTGGTTTTTAGGGCAACGCTGGTCGTTGGGCATTGATGCTCTGGTCAACGGGCAGATCGATGCCACCGCTGCAGCACTCCAAATCGTCTGGCGTGCTTTTGTACCCGCCTTGTTGGTGGTTGCCATCTTTTTGGGGCTGGCCTACCGCTATGGCCGTTTGTATTGCGGCTGGTTGTGCCCGCATTTTTCGATGGTGGAGCTGCTCAACAAGCTGCTGCACCGCGCCTGTGGCAAGTTGAGCCTGTGGGATAAAAGCCCCACACCCCACGCAGGCGCTGCGCCCGATGCCCGATGGTGGCCGCTGTTTGGTTTGAGCTGTGTTGTGATGGGTTTTGTTTGGGCCATCACGCTGCTGACCTATCTTTTACCACCAAATGTGATTTGGGGTGGTTTGGTGCATGGCTCGCTGACACCCAACCAAACCCGGTTTTTGCTGATTGCCAGCACCGTCTTTACGTTGGAATTCGCCTTTGCCAGGCATTTGTTTTGCCGCTTTGGTTGTGCCGTGGGGCTGTTCCAGAGCCTGGCCTGGATGGCCAACCCCAAAGGCATGGTGGTGGCCTTTGCCCGTGAGCGTGCGCGCGAATGCAAAACCTGCGACGCACCGCGTGGCTCGGCGTGCGACAACGCCTGCCCGATGCGCCTGAACCCGCGCAACATCAAACGCATGATGTTTTCGTGTGTGCAATGTGGCCAGTGTCTGACCGCGTGTGATGCCACCCAGACGGCCCAGGCGCGCACGCCTACGCTGGAATGGCAAGTAGGGGTGGACGCGCTGCGCGAAACCTTGCGCCAACGCCAGCGTGAGCGCGCTGAGCCAAACTGATGGAAGAAAGGGTTGGCAAATGGTGGCATGAAGCTATTACTTCAATAGCTTCCAGCGTTTATTATGAGAGCGCTGTAAGCCTAAAAGATATGCAAAAAAGCATTAGCATCATGTTTCGTGCGGCCGGTGGTTCTGCAGCGCTGCGGGTCACACATTCCAGTGCACAAGCGGTGGGCGGGCAACGGCATTGGTTGCAAAAGCTGGCCGGCAGTGGCCGACGCGCCGATACCGGGCAGCTTGAACCTGATGTGTTGGCCTTGCCTGCCAATCTGGCGGTGTTTGGAAGCGCGCAGCTTAACCGCGACCTGTACCTGTGGCTGGCCATGTTGTCGGCACGTTTTGAGTCCACGGGTCACTGGATTCGCGATAACCTGCATGCCACCCAGGCGGCGTTGGTGCAGTTTCCCGGTTTTGCCACCCGCTACGAGGCATTGCTAAAAGCCCATTTGGCGCAACGGCCCAGCCCCCATCCACAGGGCGGGGCAAGCGCTCAGGCCGAGGTGGCAGTTCAGTTCGCTCTGCGAGAACAACGGGTTGGGGCAACGCTGGTTCAACCCCAAGATGTGGCTGCCGTTTGGTTATGGCTAAGTGCTCATGCTTCCACCACAGAAGCCACCCCGCGTGCACCCGGTCAGAACGCAGCCCAAGCGCGTGAACGCCCGGCCACGCTCCGTGACAAGCAGCGCCGCCGAACCCAGGCCACCACCCATGAACAAAGCCGCAACGCCATGGTGCTGCCGTTTCGCGCCGAGGCGCTGCTATCGTGGAGCGAGATGGTGCACGTCAACCGCAGCAGCGACGACGAGGAAGATGGCAATGCCCTTAACGCCGCCAACGACATGGACAAGTTGTCGGTTGCACCCGATGGACAAACGCTGGCTTCGCGCGTCAAGTTCGACCTGGATCTGCCCAGCAGCAGCGCCGATGACATGCCCCTGGGCCCCGGGATCGCGCTGCCGGAGTGGGACTACCGCCGTGGCGTGCTGCTGCCTGACCATTGCCGGGTGCAGGTGATGCAGGCGCAGCATTGCGCGCCGTTCAAACCATCGGCCACGCTGCGCGTCACGGCCCGACAACTGCGCCGCCGTCTGGAAGTGGTGCGCGATGCGCCCCGCGCTTTGTATGGGCAGGACAGTGGCGACGATCTGGATCTGGATGCCTGGGTTCGCTTTCAGGCCGACCACGCCAACCTGCATGCGCCGTGCAGCGACACACCGCCCATCTACACACGCCGCGCTCGTCTGGAGCGCAGTCTGGCCACCTTGTTGTTGGCCGACCTGTCGCTGTCGACCGATGCCTACGCCACGCCGCAAGCCCGCGTCATTGATGTGATTCGGGATGCGCTGTTTGTGTTTGGCGAAGCGTTGCAGGCCGCGGGTGACCCGTTCGCCATCTGGGGCTTCAGCTCGGTGCGTCGCGGACATGTGCGCATGCAACACTTAAAAACATTTGAAGAACCTTGGTCTGCGACCAGCCAGGCGCGGGTGGGTGCCATCAAGCCGGGCTACTACACCCGCATGGGCGCGGCAGTGCGCCATGCCACCTTGCAGCTAGCCACCCGACCGGAACGCAAGCGCCTGTTGATGCTGCTCACTGACGGCAAGCCGAATGATCTGGATGTGTACGAAGGTCGCTACGGTCTGGAGGACACACGCCAGGCGGTGCGCGAGGCACACGCCACCGGGCTAATCCCGTTTTGCGTCACCATCGACGAACAAGCGCACGACTACCTGCCGCTGTTGTTTGGCCAGAACGGCTACGCCATGGTGCGCCAGCCGCAAGAGCTGCTGCGTCAGCTCACGCAGGCCTGGGCCACGCTGTCGCGGCGGTGAGAGAAATGCTGGTAAAAATTCAGGAGGGCTGATATGACTTTTGTTGTGACCGAAGCGTGCATTCGTTGTAAGTACACCGACTGTGTCGATGTCTGTCCGGTGGACGCGTTCCGCGAGGGTGCTAATTTTTTGGTGATTGATCCAGATGACTGTATTGATTGCGCGGTGTGTGTACCCGAGTGCCCGGTCAACGCCATCTATGCCGAAGAAGACGTTCCGCGCAAACAGCGGGGTTTCATCGCCCTGAACGCCGAGCTGGCACCCCAATGGAAGCCGATTACAAAGACCAAGGCCAGTCTGCCGGATGCGGATGAATGGGCAAAGATCGAACACAAGCTTGCCGAGCTCAAACGTTGATCTGCAACACGGTATTGAAACGTTTTTTCAGCGCAAAGGTGTTGATGTCAGAGTCGTCTGCCCCCATAGCCAAGATGCATCAATGGCGCTTGCGCCACTTGATGCTGGCCCCGCATCGGCTGGCGTTCTTCATGGCCGCCGTGATGTTGAGTACCAGTGCGCTTTGGTGGGCGGGTGTATTGCTGGCACGTGTTTTTGCGTGGCGCTTGCAGCCGGTCGTTGCCGAGCCGCTGTTGCACGCCCTGCTGATGAGCTTGTCCTTTATGCCGCTGTTTTTTTGTGGCTTTCTGTTTACCGCAGGCCCGAAGTGGCTCAAGCTTGCGGGTGTGCGTGCGCGCAGCCTGTTGCCAGCCTTGCTGACGATGTTGACCGGTTGGGCGCTGGATTTTGTCGGGATGTACTGGCAACGGCAAGCGGTCGCTCTAGGTGTCGGGTTGGTTGCACTGGGCTGGTCGGCCTTAGCCCTGCGTTTTACCCGCATGGTGCGTGCCAGTCGGGTCACGGACAAGTTTCACACGACGCTGGTCGGTGTGGCGTGTTGGATAGGCGTTGCGGTGATAGCCGGGGCAGCATTGGCCTTGGCGCTCGATGCCACTGCGCTGTTGCGCACGGTTTTTTACCTGGGCATCTGGTGGTTTCTGGCACCGGTGTTTGCGGTGGTGTCGCACCGCATGATTCCATTTTTCAGCGCCAACTTGATTGAACGCCTGGATGCGTGGCGCCCCAACTGGGTGCTGGCGGTCATGCTCGCTACGCTCTGGTTCGAAGGTTTGGCCAGTCTGGCAGACCTGTGGTGGTGGCCGCTACCACAGGCGTTGCGCTGGCTGCAGGTGAGTGTAGAAGCACCCGCAGCATTGTTGATGCTGGGCTTGGCGCTGCGTTGGGGGTTGATTCAGAGCTTGAAAATTCGCCTGTTGGCCATGCTGCATGGTGGCTTTGTCTGGCTGGGTCTGGCGCTGGCGCTCAACGCTGTGTCGCACGCCTTGATGGCCGCCAGTGGTGACACCGTGTCGCTGGGATTGGCACCGATGCACGCCATGACCATGGGCTATCTGGGGTGCACCATGTTTGCCATGGTCACGCGGGTCAGCAGCGGCCACGGTGGGCGCAAGGAGTCCGCTGACAACACCGCCTGGGCGCTTTATTGGGTATTGCAAATAGCCGTTGTCCTGCGCGTTGGTGCAGCCATTTTTGCACCATGGGCGCAGCCATTGACGCTGGCGGCAATGGCCTGTTGGTCCGTGGCTATGCTGGGCTGGGCGTTGCGCTATGGCCATTGGTTTGGCACGCCCCGGCCGGATGGTCAGCAGGGGTAATGACGTCTGAGTGCGCGCTGCCTGCCAATTGCTGTTCGCTCCATTCCAGCCAGTCGTCACCAAACAATTCACTGGGGTGCGGTGAGCGCTCGTTGGCACAGGCCATGGCATGGGTGGCGCACAACTGGTCGCAGCCCCAGCAAATGCGTTCTGGGTGCGCTGGGTGGATCGGGAATTTGATCGACATGGCCGCCTGATTGTGCCCTCAACGAGGCACCAGGAAAGTGGACTTTTCAATCACGACGCGCGTGTCGGCGGGGTCGTCGCTGACGATCTCAAACGCGATCGGCGATGATTTGCCACGTAACGCCTGCGCCGCCTGCGCGGGCAAGGCCAGCCGCACCGTGAGTGCACCGATACCGGCCGGTGCAACGCTGAGCTGGGGTGGTGTGCGCAAGGCCAGGCCAGGCAGACCACTGGCCTGAACGCTGTAGGTGCGCTGCTGTTCCGAGGTATTCATGACCTTCAAGCGGTACAGGTTTTCAATGTCGCCGTTGCCCACTTCACGCGCCATGGTGCCCCGGTCGCGAATGATGTCCACCGCAAAGCCCTTGCGTGTGCTCAAGCCACCAATGAACAGACTGGCCATCAGCAGGAACAGGACTCCGTAGAACCAGACCCGGGGCCGCCAGCTACGGCGCAGCATCTGGGGTGCACTCAAGCGCTCTGCCATGCCGCGCCCGGAGGAATACTTGATCAAGCCCTTGGGATAGTTGAGCCGGGTCATCACCTCGTCGCACACGTCGATGCAGGCGGCGCAGCCAATGCATTCGTTTTGCAAGCCCTCTCGGATGTCGATACCCGTGGGACACACCTGTACACACAGCGTGCAGTCCACACAGTGGCCCAGCCCCAGGCTTTGCGGGTTGGCACCACGTGGACGCGAACCACGCGGTTCACCACGCGTGGTGTCATAGGCAATGACCATGCTGTCCATGTCGGTCAGCGCGCTCTGGATGCGCGCATAGGGGCACATCTGCTTGCAGATCTGCTCACGTAAAAAACCGGCGTTGCCGTACGTGGCCAAGCCGTAAAACAGCACCCAGAACCATTCCAAGGCGGAAAACGACAGCGTCAGCAACTCGCCCCACAACTCGCGGATCGGCGTGAAATAGCCCACGAAGGTGAAACCAGTCAACAGGCTCCAGCCGATCCAGGCCAGTTGCTTACCGCTTTTGCGGGTTACTTTTTCAACGCCCCACGGAGCTTTGTCCAGACGCATCCGGGCTTGCCGGTCGCCTTCAATGCGACGCTCCAGCCACATGAAAATCTCGGTATAGACCGTTTGCGGGCAGGCATAACCGCACCACAGACGCCCGGCCAGCGCGGTAAAGAAAAACAGCGTCAGCGCCGCCCATACCATCAGCAATGCCAGATAGATCAGATCCTGCGGGTGCAGCACCAGCCCAAAGATGTAAAAGCGGCTGTGTGCAATGTCAAACAACACCGCCTGGCGCTCATTCCAAAGCAACCACGGAAAGCCGTAAAACACCAGTTGCGTGACCCACACCATGACCCAGCGCAGGTTGGCAAACAGCCCCTTGACGGTGCGCGGGTAAATCTTGATCGGGATTTCGTTCAGGCGCTGATTGGCCGCCACCACGTCAACAGCAGAACTGGAAGAGCTCGGCGGTGAATGTGTCATTGGAATGGCCAGCCTTTTAAAAGAAGTATTTTAAATGAATGTTATTTTAGCGGACAATGTGCACCTCACATGACTCTTTGACCGATTCGTACCATGCGCCTGACCCAATGGACCGATTACAGCTTGCGCGTGCTGATGTATTGCGCCGCTTGCGCTGGGCGCGAGGCACCGGTCACGATCACTGAAATTTCCGACGGCCACGCCATATCACGCAGCCACCTCACCAAGATCGTGCAGGAGCTGGCAGCGTTGGGCTGGCTGGAAACCACCCGTGGGCGTGGGGGTGGCTTGCGGCTAGCGGTAGATCCCAACACCTTGCGTTTGGGTGACGTGGTGCGCGCTACAGAAACAGACTTTGACATGGTGGAATGCTTTCAGGCCAGCACCAACTTGTGTCGCCTGATCAACCGGTGTCGCTTGCAGGAGGCCTTGCAACAAGCCACGCTAGCCTATCTGGCCGTGTTGGATGGCATCACACTGGCCGATTTGGTTGCGTCTGCAGCGTCGAACAACAAAACCGGGAAAACGCGCAAGAGTGCCTTGTCGGGTATTCCCATCACGCCGATGTCTGCCTGAGACCGATCAGCCCCAGCCTTTTTCGGTCGCCATGACCGCGGCGTGTACGCGCGAGCTGACACCAAGTTTGCGAAGGATGTGCTGCACGTGAATTTTCACGGTGGTTTCGACTATGCCCTGTTCACGTGCGATTTCCTTGTTGCTGGCACCGCGTACGATGCCTCGCAGGATGTCTTTTTCTTTGGGTGACAGGCTGGCCCAAAGGGCGTCCTGACCGCCTGCCGATACTGCGCTAGCGGATGCAACATCAATATCAGGCGCAACCGGTGCGCTGGCCTGACGGTAGGCGTGGATCAACTTGCCCATCATCTCTGGCGCAATGATGCTGTCGCCCTGCATCGCCTTGTGCACGGCAGCCGTCAGTGCCTCGCCCTCCATGGTCTTGAGCAGGTAGCCCGCCGCGCCATGGCGCAGCGCTGCCGCCAGGTCGTTGGCGTCTTCACTCACGGTGAGCATCAGCACCACGGCCTGGGGTGCGGCCTCACGCAAGCTGGGTAGCGCATCGACGCCGTTGACGCCCGGCAAGTGGTTGTCGAGCAGGATGACGTCGGGCTGCAGTTCTTGCGCCTTACGCAGCGCCTGGCCGGCATCAGCCGCGTCAGCCACCACCAGCAGACTGGCATCACGCGCCAGCAACGCCATCAGGCCGCGACGAAACAGCGTGTGGTCGTCCACCACCACAATGCGAATCGGGTGGGGCAGGGCGTCGGGTGCAACAGTGGCAGAGGTGGGCATGGCGGGACTATTCAGTGGATCGAAAGCGGCGACGGAGTTGCACCAGCCGATGCTACTGTAGGCAGCGATAAAACCACCGAGCAGCCTAGACCGGTGCTGGAATTAACCTGCAAACGGGCACCGATGCGCTCGGCGCGCTCACTCATGATGCGCAAGCCCACATGGGTTTGATCCAGTTTTTCAGGATGGTGTTCAAAGCCACGGCCATCGTCGCGCACCTCAAAGCGCCAATGAGGATGCTGTTGCACCTCCAGCCAGACCTGCGATGCATGTGCGTGCTTGCGCACATTGGATAAGGCTTCTTGCACGATGTGCAGCACCTGCACCTGCAAGTCGGGTGACAGCGGCAGGCCATGCCCTTCCATGGCCAGGTGCGTCTGGATGCCGCTTTGATGCTCGAACTTTTGCAGTGTGGTGATCAGCGCCGGTTCGATGTCTTCGGCGTTGGTACGGGTTCTGAAGTGCAGCAGCAACTCACGCACATCGCCATAGCTTTCGCGCACACCCACGTCAATTTCATCGACAATTTTGCTGATTTCGGCTGCGTCGCAGGACTTGACAGCATCACGCATCAGTTGCACCTGGATCTTCAAAAAAGCCAGCGACTGCGCAATCGAGTCATGTAACTCCCGTGCCAGAAGCATGCGCTCCTGAGCCACGGCAGCCTCTTTCTCAAGCGCATTCAAACGCAGATTTTCCATGCCGCTGGCCAGATGTCGCCCAAGTATTTCCAGCAAAGTCTGCTCTGCTTCAGATAGCACTGCACGGGCATGAAAAAACAGGTCTACTTCCCCCATCGGTTTGTCGTGCAAACGCACGGGAATCGTCACCACAGTCTCAAAACCGGCGCGGGTGCAGTGCTGCGGCATCCCCGCCGCCAGGTCGCGGATCGGGATGACACGCAAGCTGGCTTGCGCCGTGCCAGCACCACAGTGACAGTCACCGCTGTTGATGCATTGCTCGGCCTCCACCATGGAAGTGGGTAAACCGTGGGCGGCCAGCATCACATAGCGTTGGTTGTCCTGGTTGCACCAGCGCAGCGCCACACCGTCGGCGCGGGCTATGCGCGCCAGGCTTTGGCTGAATTGCTGCGCCAAGGCCTCCAGTGTGGGTGCATTGGCCACCAATGCGGACACTTCATACAGACTGCTCAGACGTTCGGTCTTGTCCTGCAGTTGTGCCGTTTTTTCGCTCACCTTGGCTTCAAGGTTTTTGTACATCGACTGCAAATGCTCGGCCATGCCGTTGAATCCGTCGGCCAAGGTGCCAAATTCGTCGCTACTACTGCGTTCAACGCGGGCGCCAAAGTCACCCGTCTGAATTTTTTCAATCGCCTGCTTGAGCTGTCCCACCGGCTCCAGCACAAACAAATAACCGGTGTACAACAGAATAGCCGCCGCCAGAATCACCAGCGTGAGCATGCTCATTTGCAGCAAGTGCAACCAAGCTGTCCAGCGCGCAATGTGTGCCTCGATGCTGCCGACAAAGTGGTCAATGCCAGCTGCAAATTGGCTGGTGTGGGTGGGCAGTTCCCGAAACGATATCGCTTGGCCATCAATCCAACGATCTTGATATTGCGTCCAGGCAGCCTCGACAAACGCAAAACGCTGACGCACGTCGTTGTCCCACGGGACGAACAAGGGGCGCTCCGGGTCGCCATGACGAAGCAGGTTCAAGCTGGCGTTGAACTCTTGCACCAATTTAGGCAGCGGTTCAATGTCTCGGGTTCCGATGGCCAATGACATGCGGTAGGACTGCATCCGCATGCGCCCGGCTTCGTTGACCGCAGCGGCACCGCCGTCGAGTTGCCACGATACCCACAGCGTAGCCAGTGTTGCCAGAAAAACCAGCAGCAAAAAGGGCGCGCCCACCATGAACAGCTTGAAGCCCAGGCTCCAGTGTCGGGTGGACGCGCGCATGATGACCGTCAGATCACGCGGCGTCGGGCTCAGGCCGTGCGTTCAAAAATGGCGGCGATGCCCTGGCCTCCGCCAATGCACATTGTCACCAATGCGTAGCGCCCACCGATGCGTTCGAGCTCGTACAGTGCTTTCACGGTAATCAGCGCACCGGTGGCGCCAATCGGGTGGCCCAGCGAAATGCCCGATCCATTGGGGTTGACCTTGGCTGGGTCCAGTCCCAAGTCGCGGCTCACGGCACACGCTTGTGCGGCAAACGCTTCGTTGGCTTCGATCACGTCCAGGTCAGCCACCGTCAAGCCGGCTTTTTTCAGCGCCAAATTTGATGCTGGTACCGGTCCGATGCCCATGTATTGCGGGTCCACGCCAGCATGGGCGTAGGCCACCAGGCGTGCCAGCGGCTTGAGACCGCGCGCCTTGGCGGTAGCGGCTTCCATCAGCACCACGGCAGCGGCGGCGTCGTTGATGCCCGACGCATTGCCCGCGGTGACGGTGCCGTTTTCTTTCAGGAAAGCGGGTTTGAGTTTGGCCAGATCGGCCAGGGTGCAGTTGGGGCGGTAGTGCTCATCGGTATCAAAAATCACGTCCCCTTTGCGTCCCTTGAGCGTGACCGGCATGATCTGGCTTTTGAAGTAACCCGCTTCGATGGCACGTTGCGCCCGGTTATGGCTTGCCAGCGCCAATTGGTCCTGGTCTTCACGCGTAATGCCCCACTTGGCGGCAATGTTTTCGGCCGTCACGCCCATGTGCACCACCTTGAACGGATCGTGCAGCGCACCCACGACCATGTCCACCATTTTGGTGTCGTTCATGCGGGCCCCCCAGCGCATGTTCAGGCTGGCGTAGGGTGCACGGCTCATGCCCTCGGCGCCACCGCCAATGGCAATGTCGGCATCGCCCAGCACAATGCTTTGTGCGGCGCAAACAATGGCCTGCAGGCCGGACCCGCACAGTCGGTTGACGTTGAAGGCGGGCACGCTTTCAGCGCAACCGCCGTTGATGGCCGCCACCCGCGACAGGTACATGTCTTTGGGTTCGGTGTTGACCACGTGGCCAAACACCACATGGCCCACCTCATCACCCTTGACCTGAGCCCGGGCCAGCACTTCACGCACAATCTGCGCAGCGGTTTCGGTCGGGGCAATGTCTTTCAGGCTGCCGCCGTAGGTTCCAATGGCGGTACGCGCACCGCTGACAATCACAACTTCACGGGTCATAAACTACTCCAAGGCTGGGTTGAAAACCGTGCATCTTAGCCTGCAAGCCAGCGGATAAGCTGATGCGGCCGACCACTCTTCAGCGGCGCACGTCGGCCACCGGTTCGCTGCCAAAGTCGGGGCGGTTCAGGTAGGCCAGCACACGGGCAGCGGTGTCGTGCGCCGTGCTGAGCTGGCCGGATTCTTTCAGGTGGGCAAAGCCGGCTTGGTCGGGAAAGTCATTGGGATCGGCGTCGCGCAACTGAAGCTGCATTGGGGTGTCGATCACGCCCGGTGCCAGTGAGCACACGCGGGCGCCGTTGGGCACGTGCGCCTCATCCAGCGCCAGGCAACGGGTGAAATGGTCCATGCCGGCCTTGGCGGCGCAATAGGACGCTTGCGACGCCATGGCGCGTCGCCCCAAGCCAGACGAGATATTGAGCACGCGCCGCAGCGCCTGGCACTGTTGTGTGGCAGCCAGAAAGGCCGCAGTCAGCAGCATGGGCGCTTCCAGCCCCACGCGCAGCGCAAGTGTCAGTTGGGCTGCGGTGTTGGCGCGCAAGGGCTTGATGGCAGAGATGACGCCGGCGTTGTTGATCAATGTGACGCTGGCCAACACACCCAAGTTTTGCTCACTCAGCCACTGCTGTAACCGTGCTGCGACGGGCGCGGCATCGGCCAGATCAGCCTGCCACTGAGTCAATGGGACGTGCTTCAAACGCGCTGCGTCGGCCAGCGCCGTGCTGTGTTGCCGTGAAATGCACAGCAGTTGATGTTTTGGCAACAAGAGTTGTTCGGCCAGGCTTAAACCCAGCCCGCGTGAGGCGCCGGTGATGATGCAGAGATGTTGGGTCATGGTTTGTTGATAGCTGTCAAAATTTAAGGGGTGGGGGTCGTTATGATCCCCCTTGATTGAGGTGTTTACTGTACAAGGAGAAAAGCATGCAAGTCCAGATTCGTACCGACAACCACATTGAAAGCACCGACGCCATGGCCAAATGGGCGACCACCAGTATCAAGGACGCGTTGACGCGCTTTGCTGGCCAGATCACCCGCGTCGAGGTGCATCTGAGTGACGAAAGCGCTGGCAAGAAAAGTACCGCTGAACCTATCCAATGCACGATGGAAGCGCGCCTGGAAGGCCATCAACCGCTGGCCGTCAAGCATCACGGCGCCAACCTGAACCAGTCGATTGAGGGTGCCACCGAAAAGTTGGGGCGCCTGATTGACAGCACGCTGGGGCGCACTGCACAGCTTTAGGGGGCGATTGGCCTCTTTGGCGAAAAATTGAAACGACATCGAGCGTGTGCCATGCTCTTATGAGCTGAGCTGGCTTTCTTGCAACAGGCGCTGCACCGTGGCGCACAGTTCTTCTACGTCATTGGGCTTGTGGATAAACGCGCGCGCGCCTGCCGCCAGCGCCTGGCGTTCGATCTCAGGCGTGACATAGCCAGACGCCAGCGCCACCCACAGACCAGGGCGAACGTGGATCACGTCGCGCATCAAATTGATGCCGCTGTAGCCGGGCATATTAAAGTCAGTCACCAGCAGGTCGCATCTGGTGCCAGGTTCGGTCAAGGCCAGCAGAGCCTGTTGAGGGTCGGTAAAGGTCGCCACGGTATAGCCTTTGCGCGTCAGCAGACGCTTGACCAAAAAGACCAGCGCCTCGTCGTCGTCAACGTACATCACGCGCTGCCCCGATCCAGCCACCACTGGCGCCAGCGCTGCCGCCGCAGACGCTACCGCGACCCCTGTGGCTTGAGTTTGCGTATCGGGTACCGGAAACAGCAGGGTAAAGGTGCTGCCGGCGCCAGTCGTGCTCTGGAGTTGCACCGAGCCATGGTGTGCGCGCATGATGCCGTGCACGACCGACAAGCCCAGCCCCGTGCCTTGACCGACCGGTTTGGTGGTAAAAAATGGCTCAAACACCCGCAGTTGAATCTCTGGGGCGATGCCACAGCCGGTGTCGGCAACGCGCAGCCATACGTGCTGACCCCGCAGCCCACTGCGGCGCTCGACGTTGTCAGCGGCATTGCGCAAGGCATAACCCAGTTCAATCCGAATCGTGCCGGGCTTGGCACCGATGGCGTGAATCGCGTTGGTGCACAAATTGAGCAACACCTGCTCGATCTGGGTGGCATCAGCCATGACCGCTGGTGTGTTGGGGGCGATGTCCAGAGCAATATGTACCTGGGGTGGCAGCGTGACTTTGAGCAGTCGGGTGCTTTCTTGTACCACTTCGGCCAGACATAACAGACGGCGATTGGGGGGATCGTTGCGGCTGAACGCCAAAATCTGGCGCACCAGATCACGCGCGCGCCGACCGGCTTTGTCGATTTCGGCCAAACTGGTGATCACCGCCGGGTTGCTTGTCGCATCGTCACGGGCCAACTCGACATTGCCAAGAATTGCCCCAATGATGTTGTTGAAATCGTGCGCAATACCGCCTGCCATGGTTCCAATGGCCTGCATTTTTTGCGATTCTCGCAGTTGCACTTCGAGTGCGTCACGATGCGCCTGCATTTTTTTTCGGCTGGTCAGATCGTGGATGAATAGGGTTATGTTGTCGCCATTGGCATGCGGTTCACGCGACAGGCTGACGTCCAGCGTCACCGTCTGACCGTCCTGTCGTCGGCCGTTCAATTCACCCAGTTGCATCGATACGCCTTCGCCCAGTTCGGTCAGGGTCAGCTTGAGTGCTGGGATAAAGCGCGTCACGACTTGCCCCTGCGCTTGTTTGGCGGAACAGCCAAACAGACGCGTGGCCGCCGGATTAAATACGGTGATGCGTTGTGCCGTGTCAACACCAACGATCGCGTCTAGCGAAGAATCGATGATGGCAGCCAGTCGGCCGCGACTCAGTGTCAGCTCCAGGTTGCGCTGGCGCAGGGTATCGGCGGACTGTTGTAACGCTTGGCGTTGTGCAATCTGTGGGCCCTGGTCGATGATGGCACAGATAAACTGCGCTGCACCGTCCAGTGCGTCGTCGATGCGGGCTATATGCAGGTCGCCTGCCACGCTGCCATCGACGCCACAGCGCATGGTCAACTCGGTGAGCGTCGCGGCGCCGCGCTGATGCGCCAGTGCAAAGCTTTGTTTGACGCGTTTTAGGTCAGAAGCGTTGAACAGTGGAAAAAGAAAACTCGGCGGTGGGTCGGTCTCGCGCGGTTGTAGCAACGCCAGTGCTTGCGCGTTGTGTTGCAAAATTTGTCCGTCTTCAAGCACCACGATCAGTGCCAAGGGAACGTTTGAAAAAAGCGTGACAAAGCGCTCATAGGCGTTTTCTGCGGCGGCCTGGCTAAAACGCAAGGCCTTGTTCTGGATTTCCAGTTCGGCCTGGTAATGCCGCAGATCCCGGCCAAGGTGCTTGTCCAGCGATGCCGTGCCAGCCGCACTACGTTGGCGCTGCGGTCCACTCAGTCGACGTTGCAACCGACTGGCGTCGGTGGCGCTTGATCTTTTGGCGGTTGGACGTTGCTTCATGCGCTTGGTTCAAAGAGCGCGCAGCTTGTCCAGCGCAAGCTGTAGCGTTTCGTCTTTTTTGGCAAAACAAAACCGTATCGTGCGCTGATCAAACGCATTGCCGTAAAAAGCTGACAAGGGAATCGCCGCCACGCCGACTTCAGTGGTCAGCCACTGACAAAACTGCGCTTCCGGCAGGTCATTGATGGCGCGCGTGTTGACACACTGGAAATAGGTGCCTTCGCAAGGTAAGAGTTGCAAGCGGGTTTGTGCCAGCCCGGCACGAAACAAGTCGCGCTTGCGCTGGTAAAAACTGCTCAGTCCCAGATAGGGCGATGGATCGCTCATGTAGGCCGCCAGTGCGTACTGCATGGGCGTATTCACGGTAAACACATTGAACTGGTGCACCTTGCGAAACTCGTGCGTGAGTGCCTTGGGTGCCGCCACATAGCCCACTTTCCAGCCGGTGACATGAAACGTCTTGCCAAAACTTGACACCACAAACGCGCGCTCGGCCAGACCATCAAAGCGCGACGCACTTTGGTGCGGGGCTCCGTCATAGACCATGTGCTCATACACCTCGTCGCTGATCAGCACAATGTCGGTTGGTGCCAGCAAGGTTTCCAGTTGCCGCATCTGCTGCTCAGACCAGGTGGTACCGCTGGGGTTGTGGGGTGAGTTGATGACGATCGCCCGGGTACGAGGTGTGATGGCGCTGGCGAGGCGGTCAAAGTCCGGGCGAAATGTGCCCGGGCACAGCGGTACCCGTACGGCAATCCCGCCGGCCAGTTCAATATTGGGCACATAGCTGTCGTAGCAGGGCTCCAGTACGATCACTTCGTCGCCCGGATGCACCACCGACAGGATCGCTGTCAAGATCGCTTGGGTGGCCCCGGCTGTTACTGTAATTTCGCTCTCAGGCGAATAACTGTAACCGTACAGTGCTTTTATTTTTGTAGTGATCACATCGCGCAACCGCGCCACACCTGCCATGGGCGGGTATTGGTTGAAGCCTTGCCGCATGGCTTGGGTGACTGCGTCGATCAGCTTGGGGTCGCAGTCAAAATCGGGAAAGCCCTGCCCCAGGTTGACGGCATTTTTTTCTGTGGCCAAGGCAGACATGACGGTAAAAATCGTGGTGCCTACGTTGGGCAGGCGCGAGCGCAGGGACGTGAGTGGCATGATTCAAAGGGTGAGTGGTGGTGTTGGTGTGGGTGGTTACAGCTCGTAGTCGTTGACATGGCCTTCCATGGCACGCGCCACCAGATGACGATCCAGCCGACTGCTGAGCATCTCGGCAAAACTGAAGACAAACTGACGCAGGTAGGCGCCTTTCTTGAAGGCCACGCGCGCCACGTTCTGCCCAAACAATTGACCCGCGGGGCGAATCACCAGGTCGCCTGCGACACTTTGCTCCTGCACGTCGCGCACCGACATTTCGGCGGCAATGCCAATGCCCAAGCCCAGGCGCACGTAAGTTTTGATCACGTCCGAGTCGATCGCCTCGAGCACGATGTGGGGTGCCAGCTTGCGGTTTGCAAACGCATGGTCGATGCGCGTGCGCCCGGTGTACGACGGGTGATAGGTGATGAGCGGCTCGGTGGCAATGTCTTCCAGCGTGATGTGCTCCTTGCCGCACAACCGGTGACCGTTCGGCAGCACCAGCACGTGTTGCCATTCATAGCAGGGCAGGGTAACCAGCTCGGGGTAATTGGCGATGGACTCGGTGGCCATGCCAATGTCAGCCACTTCGTCGATCAGCATGCGCGCCACTTGGTCGGGCGAGCCCTGGTGCAGGCTGACGTTGACCTTGGGAAAGGCTTTGCGCAGTTTGGCCACCGGCTCTGGCAACACATAGCGGGCCTGGGTGTGCGTGGTGGCAATCGACAGGGTACCGCTGTCGCCCAGGCAGTGCTGCTCGCCAATGCGTTTGAGGTTGCCGACCTCACGCATGATCAGGTTGATGCTTTTGATGACTTCCTGGCCTGGTTCGGTAACACGCTTGAGCCGCTTACCGTGACGGGAGAATATTTCAATGCCAAGTTCGTCTTCCAGCTCAATGATCGCCTTGGAGACCCCAGGCTGCGAGGTGTGCAATGCCTTGGCGGCCTCGGTCAGGTTCAGATCCCGGCGCACGGCCTCCTGAACGAAGCGGAATTGATGCAAATTCATCGTGATATCTCGTGTGGTTTTACGGCAGGCTCAAGACAAAGCCATTTTTGCCAGCAAATCAATCACCTGCGGATCCTCACCGGCCGATGGTCGGCAATGGATCGTGACACCCGGGTGGTCGTGGCGCAATTGTTCCACCAGGCGCGGCAAGTCTTCCCGGGCGTGTTTGCCAAGCCCCAAAAAGAGCGGCATGACAACCCATTCGCTGGCGCGGGTTGCCGCCAATTCCGTGCCAACGCTGGGCAGGTCGGGGGCACTCCATTCCAGAAAAGCGCATCGCACGATGGCATGGGCATCAAGCGCTTGCACCCGCTGCGCAACGTTGTCCACACAGCCGCGCCACACCGGGTCGCGTGAACCATGGGCCAGCAGGATGATGGCGCGCATAAAACTTCAGTGCCTGAAGACCAGCCATACAAATGCAGCCAGCGACATCACGGAGTAAATCAACCCTGGCAAAGCTGCCGTTAACCAGGGTTGCCAGTTCTGCAAGTTGCCCATGTAACCAAATACGTTGTTCAGCAAAAAGAAGCTGATACCCGCCATGACACCGCCAAAAACGTAGGTGGGCAGTCCGCCGGAGCGAAAGTGAAAATAGGCAAAAGGCAACGCCAGCACCACCATCACCAGACAGCTCAAGGGATAAAAAACCTTTTTCCAGAATTCGATTTCGTAGCGCTGCGCCGCCTGCGCATTGCTTTGCAGATGACCAATGTATTGATAAAGATCCAGTGTATTCATTCGCTCGGGCTTGAGTAACGCGGCAGACACCATCTCGGCAGAAATCCGGTTCGGCCAGCGCAGCCTGGGTGCTACCGCACGGTCAATCTGGGCCACTTCACCACCACGCAAGGCAAATTCAGTGCGTTGCACATCGGCCAGCAACCAAGCGTCGTCATCCTGTAGCGTAGCAGAGTCGGCCTGTGTCATCGACGCCAGCAGTCCGCGGTTGTCGAACTCAAAAATCCGCACCCCGTGCAGCACGCCGTCAGAGGCCAGTTGCGCGACATTGACCGCATAGGTCCCGTAGGGCTGACGCTCCTTGAGCCAGGCGCCGGTCTGCCCGATGGTGATACGGCCGGTGTAACGCGCCTTGAGCAGTTGTGCCGTGCGGTCAGCCACTGGCGAGACATAGTCACCAATGGCAAATGTCAAAACAACAAAGCCCAGCCCCAGAATCATCAGCGTGCGCAGCGCGCGCCAGGGACCCAGACCGCTGGTGCGCAAGATGGTGTATTCCGAGCTTTGCGCCAGGCGCGCCATCACAAAAATGGTACCAATCAGCACCGCAATCGGCATCAGTTCGTACAGGTGGCTGGGTAGGGCCAGCGCTACATAAGCCAGGGCGTGGATCAACTTGTATCCGCTGGCCGCGTGTCGGCCCACACTTTGCACTTCTTCGACAAAATCAAAGAAAAAAAACAGCGACAGAAAACCCAGCGTCACGAACCCGACAGCGCGCAGCACCTCACCGTGGATCAGGCGTCGGATCGTCTTCATGGCTGTTCCATCACTACTGGTTTGCGAGCGGCCTTGCGCGCCAGCCAGCGCCCGACGGACCACTGGTTATGCGCCTTGGCCAGCCACAGCATGGCAACAAGAAATACACCACCATGCAAAAGCAGCATCAGCATGGCAAACGATACGTCGCCAGCGGCAATCCAGTTTTGCCCCAGATTCACCACATTGAAATACGCCACAAAGGTGAACATGGCAAACACCAGGTTGATACTTTTGTTCAGCCGTGGATTGACGTTGGAGACGACGATACCAATGATGACCAGATTGATGGCAGTCAGCACCAGGCCCAGGCGCCAGGACAGTTCACCGAGATGGAGGTTGTTCAGATCTTTCAGCAAAGCGGTTGTGGGCAGTGTGTTGACAGGTACGTAAGCTGTCAGGCTGCCAGCGTCCTCACTGACTTGGGTACCGTACAACCCGAACTGGCTCAGTTTGAGGTCGGTGGTACCGATGACACGCTCCAGCCGCTGGCCATTGTTGAGCATCAGGAACTGCCCTTGCGGCAGACGCTCGATGCGACCGCTGCGAGCTGATGTGACGGTTTCCTTGCCGCGTTCGGTGGTGGCAATGAACACGTTGGAGCCCGTTGTTTGACCCTCGGCGTTTTTTTCAACAAAAAATACGCGCGAGCCGTCACTCGACTCCTGGAACTGGCCGGGCTCGATGCGATCCAGGTCGCCCCGGCGTTCATACTGGCTCTTAAGGGTTTCAATTTGCTGGTTGCTCCAGGGCAGCACCAGCAGCGCCAGCAGCGCCACCACGGCAAAAACAGGCCATGCGAAGCGCATCAATGGTTTGACCAAGGACGACGGTCCTTTACCGCTGCAAAACCAGATCACCATTTCGCTGTCGCGGTACATGCGCGACAGTGTGGAGATGACGGCGATGAACAGACTCAGGGCCAGCAGTGTCGGCATGTAGGCCAGCACCGTGTAACCCATGATCTGGGTCACGTCTGCCGGGTTGAAGTTGCCGCGCGAGGCCTGACCCAACGTGCGAATCAACGTCATCGTCATGACCACGGTGACCAGCACCACCAGCACGGCACCAAAACTGCGTGCCAACTCGAGTCGCAAGGAAGAATGGAATAACATTGCCTGAAAAATGATCAACGAATTATCGACTTATGAAATTTCAACTCCAACCTCTGAAGCTCCGTACTCTAATTGGCGAGAAAACCGACGTTTTGCTGGTCTTTGTGCCGAGCGATTTCAAACCCGCAGCAGATACGCTTTCGGGATGGATTGATAAGACGGTTCAAGACGGCGATTTTCAGGGCAAATTGGGTTCATTGCTGGAAATTTATCGTCCACATGGTTTGCCATGCACACGCCTGATGTTGTTGTCGCTCGGGCAGGCGCTCGCGGCCGATATAAAAGAGAACCTGGGCACAGTCATGACCCGTCTAAAGGCGTGCAAGCCCGAGCAGATCACCTTGTGCTTTCTGACTTCGGTAACGCCTGTCATTTTGCGTACCGCCTTATCTGCGGTTTCCGACGCCAGTTATGTCTACACCACTACAAAGACAAAAGCGCAAGCCAGTTCATTAAAAAGGGTGGATGTGTTCGCACCGCTGGATCAGTCGGTGCGCGATGCTTTTGATCAAGCTGTTGCGGCTATCAAGGGCGTTGAGTTGGCTCGGGAATGGGGCAATCGACCCGCCAACCACGCGACGCCGGCACAGTTGGCACAAGCGGCCAAGGCACTGGCCAAACTTCCAAAAATCCGTTGCAAGGTGCTGGGGTCCAAAGAGGTGGTGGCGTTGGGCATGGGTGCGTTTGAAGCGGTGGCAAAGGGTTCCGATGAACCTTTGCGTTTTATTGAATTGCGCTACCAGGGGGGTGTCAAAAGCGATGCGCCCGTGGTGTTGATCGGCAAGGGCATCACATTTGACAGTGGCGGCATTTCCATCAAGCCTGCTGCGGAAATGGATGAAATGAAGTTTGACATGTGCGGCGCGGCCAGCGTGCTGGGCGTGTTCCATGCGCTGGGGCAATTGCGCCCCAAGATCAATGTGATTGGTTTGATCCCTTCTTGCGAGAATTTGCCCAGCAGCCGGTCGGTCAAACCAGGTGATGTGGTGACCAGCATGAGCGGCCAGACCATTGAAGTGCTCAACACCGACGCCGAGGGCCGCTTGATTTTGTGTGACGCGCTGACCTACGCTGCGCGCTTCAATCCACGTGCAGTGGTGGACATTGCCACGCTCACCGGGGCTTGTGTCATTGCGTTGGGTGACGTGCGTAGCGGCTTGTTCAGCAACGACGAGACGCTGAGCGCAGCATTGAAACAAGCTGGAGACGCCGCTTTGGATCCGTGCTGGCCGATGCCGCTGGACGACGACTATGCCCAGGGGCTCAAGACATCCTTTGCCGACGTCGCCAATGTGGCAGGGCGACCCGGCGGTGCCATTACCGCCGCCAAGTTTTTGCAGCGCTTTGCGGGCCAATGGCCGTGGGCACATCTGGACATAGCCGGCACGGCCTGGAAAAGCGGTAAGGCCAAAGGTGCTACCGGTCGGCCTGTGGGGTTGCTGGTAGCGTACCTGATGACCCTGGCGGATGCGCGCGCATGAGCACCGTCGCCTTTCATTTCAATGTCAGCGATCGCTTTGATTACGTAGGCCGATTGGCACGCAAGGCGCAGGCTACAGGCACCCGCGCGGTACTGGTAGCCGACGCCGACGTGTTGGAACGTATTGATCGGGACCTGTGGTGTGCCTCCAGCACCGATTTTCTGCCGCACTGCTGGGCAACGGCTGCGACCGGCATGCAGGTACGCTCGCCGCTGGTTTTAACGTCCAGGCTAGAGCCCACACTCCAGGGCATCGTGCTGGTGAACCTGTCAGCAACAGTACCTGAAGGTTACGAGAGATTTGATCGGGTCATCGAGGTTGTCGGCTTGGAAGAACAAGAACGCAGTGCGGCGCGCCAGCGGTGGCGGCACTACGCTGCGGCCGGGTTGCCGTTGACGCGCTTTGATGCGCAGAACCGTGGGGTTTCGAAATGACGGCGTCCAACCACGTACCGCGATTCATTCCAACGCTGACTGAGGTTGTCGATCCGGCCTCACTTCAAAATGTGGTCGATCGCCCTCAATCCGATCTACAGGCGTTGGTGCAGCAGGTTCAACGCGATTTGCAACCGATGTTGGAGCGTCGTTTGCAAGAGGAGTTTGAGCAATTTCAACGCACCGTGCTGGTAGAGCAATGGCATGCGATGCGGAAGCGATTGCAGCAGGACCTGGACGATATGGTGCGCCAGGCGATTGCCCATGGCGTGACATCCGCTGACAGCGGCGATGGGACTACGATCACTTCTAGGGTTTCTACTGATTCTTAAGCAACCCAATGGCTCGATTTGGCCTGAATTTTGCTGTATCGTTCGGGGCGCTGAATCCTTTCGATTCACAACCTTTCTTAACTTGGAGTTTCTATGCAAATGAAATTGAAATTGACGGTAGTTACTGCTGTTGCAGCGGTCACGGGTATGGCCATGGCGCAAGACGCAGTGGTCAAGATCGGGCACGTTGCGCCCATGTCTGGCTCGCAAGCCCACTATGGCAAGGACAATGAAAACGGCGTGCGCATGGCCATTGAGGACCTCAATGCCCAGAAAATCAAGATCGGCGGCAAGACCATCAAGTTTGAAATTGCGGCCGAAGATGATGCAGCCGATCCAAAACAGGGCACCGCTGTTGCACAAAAACTGTGCGACGCCAAGGTTGCTGGGGTGGTCGGTCACCTGAACTCGGGTACCACGATCCCTGCTTCCAAGATTTACAACAACTGCGGTATCCCGATGGTGACAGGCGCCGCTACCAACCCCAACCTGACCAAACCGGGCTACAAAACGACTTACCGCATCATTGCCAATGACTTGTCACTGGGTGCCGGGCTGGCAGCATACGCGGCGGATACCTTGAAATTGAAAAAAGTTGCGGTCATCGACGACCGGACTGCTTATGGCCAAGGTGTGGCTGAAGTATTTGCCAAAATTGCCAAGACCAAAGGCATGGAAGTGGTTGACCAGCAGTTCACGACGGACAAAGCGACAGACTTCATGGCTATTCTGACCGCCATCAAGGCCAAGAAACCTGATGCCATTTTTTACGGTGGCATGGATGCGCAAGCCGGTTCCATGTTGCGTCAGATGGATCAGTTGGGTCTGTCTGGCGTGAAATATTTTGGCGGCGATGGCATTTGCACCCCTGAAATCATCAAGATTGCTGCCGGCGCTAAGAGTCTGGACAACGTGATCTGCGCCGAGGGTGGTGCCACTTTGGCCAAAATGCCTGGCGGAGTGGCATGGAGAGCGCGCTACGACGCCAAGTTTCCTGGCCAGTTCCAGATTTACAGCCCGTACACCTATGACGCAACCTTTGTGCTGGTGGATGCTATGAAGCGTGCGAATTCTACCGATCCCAAGAAGTATTTGCCGATGATTGCGTCCACCGATCTGAAAGGGGTGACCGCAAATATCAAGTTTGAGTCCACCGGTGAAATGAAGAATCCGGCGATGACCCTGTCCACCTACAAGGATGGCAAGAAAGCTGCTTTGAACTAACTGGCATGAATGCAAGCCGACGCCCCGGATGATGAAAGCCTGTCGTCATTGCGCGGCCGCAGGCCGCAGCAATCCATGGATTCAGAAGGCATGGATTGCTTCACTGCCCGCCACGCTTCGCTCGCGGCTAAAGGTTAAACGCAATGACGGGCAAATTTCAAACATCGGTGGCGTTCTTTCACGTTAATTCAACTCGGTTAGCTGCCGCAAGAGCCGCCTTCGGGCGGCTTTTTTTCGACTGATGATCGGCCCACTCGGCCTGCTCCGCTAGAATGCGCGGCTTCGGAGCGGTGGATGAGTGGTTTAAGTCACACGCCTGGAAAGCGTGCGGGGAGTCAAATCCCCCGGGGGTTCGAATCCCCCCTGCTCCGCCAGATAGTTTAGAAAATCCCTTGTAAATCAATGACTTACAGGGTATTTTTTTCGTCTATGCACTTTGCAGTGCGATTTTCCATGAAGGCAAAATCTCACTTTTTTTACTGAAATTGTGCCGGAAGTGTGCCCGTTTTGTGCCGGAAATGTGCCTGGCACTTGCCGTTCTAGTGTGCCCGTTTTGTGCCGGTAGCCCCAAGAAGCGATTTCTGAGTGAAATTTAGCTTTTATGTGTGCTCAAGCCAAAGATTTTCGGCGATGCCTTCAGCCCGCGCTCTATTCTTCGAACCAAGCCAATCGTGCAAAGCGCCCAGATTGTCTTGTCCCATTCGGGTAACGATCGCTATCGCAACATCCACACGCAGCCCGGATTCAACTCATTGGGGATGTCATTCGACAACCCCAGCCGTGGGGCTAACCCCTGGACGACGCTCAAACGGACTGCCAGAAAAAAGTCGCTCCGCTTTGTTCGCCTTGTCAGTCCGTTTCAGCCCAGCAGAAAGGTTCAGTCTCGTGTCCGGATAGCCACGCAAGTTTCGCAATCTTGGTCAATTCGAAAAAATTCTTTGTGAATTGCCCGAAACCCAGCCAAGCTTGCAAGGCACCCGGTTTGCCTAATGCCACCCCGACAACGATCGTTGTCGCAATATCCGAAAGGATGATTCAACTCATTGGGGATGTCATTCGACAACCCCAGCCGTGAGGCTAACCCCTGGGCGACGCTCAAACGGACTGTCAAAACAAAGTCGCTCCGCTTTGTTTGCCTTGTCAGTCCGTTTCAGCCCAACAGCCAAACTCACCACAGGCGCGCGCGTCCATACTTGCGACGCACCCGTATTGGCTATCCGCCGTCGTGGCGGATAGTCGATTGGAGATGCAAATGAAAAGAATGTCCGGCGTGGTACTGTCAATCAGCCTGTCTACCGTCGTCGTGGCGACACGGCGCGCACAACGCGGTGAACTGTCGATTAATCTTTTTTGATCATGCCGCGTTCAACGTTTTTGAAACTCAGGGTTTCGCCCGATGAAGCAGACCGCTTCAACGCGCGTGCAGCAGCGCTGGGCGTCAGTGTGTCGCAGATGATCCGCGACACCACCTTGCATGGCGCAGTTTATATCACCGTTGACAGAGCTCAGGCTGGCTACGAATTTCGTCGTCTGGGTGCCATGCTCAAGCACCTGTACCCGGCCAGAGATATCCGCTGGACGGCAGAAGACCGAAAAAAATGGTGGGCATTGATCCATGAGCTGCGTGAGCGCGCTGACACGCTGGAAGCAACCGCCTCAGGTGGCAAGGACAGGGCAGCCGGAAGGGTCCATGCTGGCTAAGGTCATCATGCTGAAGAAGTCCTGGAAAACGGTGGCCAGCGCAGCCAACTATGTCGTTGACGACCTCAAAAAGGCATCCGAACAAGCAGAGCCCGGCCACTACGGTCCAGAAGATGGCGCCAATTACCTGGCGCGCGATGGTGTGCTGGAAGCTGCATCCTTCAACATGGAGGGCCTCAACCCCACTGACCCGGATGATCGCAGGCAAATCATCAAGTGGATGGACAGCACGGCGCGGGCCTGGGCGGCAAGATCAAGAGCCCATCCCAAAACCAATCCTTTTTATCACGTCGTCCTTTCATGGAAGGCTGGCGAGCAGCCGACCGTTGACCAGGCCGCGGTTGCAGCCGCCAAGGCGCTCAAAGCGGTTGGCATGGCCGACAACCAGGCATTTTTTGCGATCCACCGCGACAAAGATCACCACCACCACATTCACATCATTGCCAACCGTGTTCACCCTGAGCATTTGATACTGACCGGGCCACCGCGCTATGACTTCCTTGTGCTGGACAAAACCTGTCGGGAAATCGAACTTGAACAGGGCTGGCAGCATGACAACGGCCCCCACGTGGTCATTGACGGTCAAATCAAGCGGCTGACGCATGCGCTGCGCCGCCAGCTTGGACTTGAAACCGACAAGTCACTTGCACCGCATGCACCTGCCGTGAAGGCGCGCATGGGGGAAGTCAAGGCAGGACTGCCCTCACTGGCCGGCTGGCTCAACAACAAGGTTGCACCAGAGCTGGTGGCAACGCAGAACTGGCAGGAGTTCCATCGCGCATGCGTCGCCAGAGGCTTGCGTGTGGTGAAAGTCAAATCCGGCTTGATTTTCGAGACCAACATGCTCGACAAGGCAACGCAAACCAAAGCATCGGCGGTGCACTATGCACTGAGTCTGGGGCGCTTGCAAAACCGATTTGGTGCGTACGAGCCGCCAGACAGCGCCACGGCAACTGCCACATTGGCCAATGGGCCTGAATCCGGCTCCACTTACAACGACTATGTTGCCCGTATTGCCTGTGGTACTGACCCGGACTCGCAGGAACATCCCGGGCGAACCGGGCGAGGAGCCCAGCGCGATCAGGCCAGATGGGATCGTGCCATCGCACGCACAGCACTTTTCGAGCAATACAAGACAGAAAAATACACGGCCAAAGACAATCGCAAGGCCGCAAGAAATGACTTGCGGGTGCTTCACAGGTCAGAAAAAGCCGACTTGCTCCAACACCTTGCTGCTGCCAAAACCAGAACAGTGGCGCACCTGCATAACCAATATGGCAGCCAGATTGCCCGCCTATTGTGGGCGGCGCAGCGCACGGCGGCGATGGAAGACTTGGCAGACCGGCAAAAGCGTGAACGCCTGGCTCTCACCTATGCCAACGCGATGGAATGGTTGCCTTGGCTGGAGCGGCAGGCTGCATTAGGCAACGAGGCGGCAATCTCTGCCCTTCGCGGGCTTCGCTATCGCGCCCAGCGTGACAAATCCAAACAAAAGGCAGGCATCGAGGGCGAAGACCTCGGCCATACCGCCCCTGCAGCAAGCCGGGAAAACAGCATCAGGGGCACGGTACGACCCGACGACTTCGACATCCGCACAGCCCGGCTCAGGATCACTCCAGAGCACAGCATTGAATACCTTGACACCCATGGCACGGTGCGACTGACCGACAGCGGACCGCGGATCGATCTAGCGCAAGAGGACGACCCACAAGCCATGCGCGCCGGGTTGCTATTGGCCTCTCAAAAATATGGGGGTGAAGTATTTGTCACAGGGTCACTGTCGTTTCGGGAAGCGGCGGCAACAGAAGCTCTGCAAATGGGTATCAAAGTGAAAAACCCGGAATTGGCATTTTTAGCCGCTGAGAAGACAAGGGATAAAGAATTGGAATTATGAGTTTTAAAAACAACATCGTATTAATTTATCTATTAACTTTATAGCTACCATGAGTTAAAATAGATAATGACTTTATGCTGCTCAAAATAATAGTGAATCATATTTATTTTCATCTGATTAGATTACTTTCCCATGACCAACAATCGTAGAACTACAGCAAGACGCTGGATCAATAGCGCTGTATATCGGTACGGGCAAGTGGTCTTTCATGCCAAGTGGGCTCTTTGCATCGCAGTCACTTGCCTGGTCTGGGGAGGCGCGCTCTGGTTTGGGTCGCTAGCCTGGGATCAAAAGCAAGGTGCCATCCTGGCTCTGATGGGGTTTGGCGCATGGTTGACAGTTTGCAGATTTGTTTTTCCGGTATTGTGGTTTATATCTATCGAGGTCATAAAACGGTTATTTAGATATATTAATTATCGCTTCTTGTAAAACTTTCTCTATGACGGGTAGATACTGAATTACAACAATGATTCACATTTATTTCGCCATTCCAATCGATTATTTTTTTAAAAATGATTACTTTTACGGTGGAAATGAATGAAGTACTGGCAAGCGCGCTGGCCCAATTTGGCAAGCGGGTTGGATTTTCAGAAATTCGCGGCAATGCAGTGAACGACTTTGAGGCGTACCTCATTCGAGATGCCCTCGACAGAGTGCGCATAGAGCTGGCAAACGCTGGTTTTTCTCCTCGGTGAAGCCTACCAGCCGCATCGTGGTGGCCATGGTTTTCATGGTGACGGCCACTTTTTCCCGGGCAGAAACAGAGGCTTGGAGAGATCGTGTGGTTGCAGCAGTTCGACCCGGAGCCGTTGTGGCGCGGCGTGGCCTTGACAATGACCCCATCACGCAAGCGGTGCTTTTCGGCCAGGGTGGCGGCAAATGGAGCCATGTGGGCATCGCCGTGCAGTTGATACCGGATGGCCAAATCTACATTGAAAGTGCCATGCCAGGCGTTGGCACCAAGCTCGAAAAACCGGAGGTATTTTTCAGTGTCGAGCAGGCTTCCGAGGGTGAAGTGTTGTTGATGCCGGTGGACAAAGTGGATGCGTTTCAAAACGCTGCCAAATCGCTTTTGGGGCGGCCCTTTGACGACCAGTTAGCGCTGGATGATGACGGCAAGAAGCTCTATTGCACAGAGCTGGTGGCCATGGCATTGCAAAGTGCTGGGGTGATCAAAAGTTTGCCAATGCGATCTGTTCCATTTTTGCCTCAAAAAGTCATTGCCCCTGACGATCTGGTTGCCGCAGTTCGCGCAACAGTGCTTTAGGAGCGAGGTTCGTTCGTAATCTGACCAATGAAGCCGCTCCATCCGGCGCAAAAACGCCACCAGTTCCGACCTGGTATAGCCACCTGATGTGGCTACAAACTGTTGGGGCGTAACAACCGGCTAGGCAGCGTAACCAGTCATAGGATTTCAGACCTTGGGTCACTTTTGTTGGGCCATATGCTGACGTTCGCGAACGACAGGTTTAGAGTCGCTAAAGTTCACCCCCATGACCTACCTGATCACCAACGGACATCGACACCCATATGGTGCTCACACTCGCGAAAAGGCTGTGCGCTGACGGACCAGTGTCCATTGCGTACAAGGATCAAAGCTGATTAAGAATGCGCTGGCGGGCTGCATCATGCTCATCCTGCGTAATAGTGTCGTCCGCAAGTAATTTTGCCAGCCGCCCAAGTCTTTGCTTCGGGGACATGCCTGGGTCTGCTAAGGGTTGTTCGAGAATCTGATCATTAACAGTCTGAGTTGGTTGTTGCTCACTTTCGAAATCGTCCTCAATGCGCAGGACAACCCACCTCAGGGGCGTGTCAAGTGTGTCGGGATTCCAGCACTGCATGCGCGGACTCATGTGAATTCCCATTTCAGGATTGCCGAAGCTACCCCAACCGCGCTCATCCCCATCCGGCGCCTGCATGCGCTGACCGAGCCACTCACGCGCTTGCTGGTGTAAATCGCTTGCGCGAGATTCAATGCTGTCCAACGCGTCGCGAAATTCAACCATCTGCTTCCGCAGAAATCGTTGCGTGTCAAGACTCGTGATTCGATTCCTGAGCTTTGAGCTAGCGTTAGTTATTTTTGCCAATCGCCCTAAAGCCACATAGATGTTCCACGAATCGGGTGCTCCAGAATCTACAAATACATCTGAATACTCCCGCACCCTCACATCAATCGCCTTTTGCAGATCACTCGTGGTGCGGTCACCAAGATATATGGTCAATTGCGCATAAGTTTCAGTTCCAAATATTGCAACTTGAGGAAGAAAAGGGGTCATCTTCCTACTACTAGAGGCGACAATTCGCAAAAGCGAGACGACGAAGAGCATAAATTCTTGCTCTTGTTCCCTGGTTAGGGGCTCATGCTTAAAGACCTGACTTGCACCAAGTACGTCAGTGAGGGCATGATATAAATGTTCGGCATGCTGCCTGAGAATATCAATGACAATGCTGATTTCTGGCGATGTTTTCATATCGTGGACTTTCATGAATTTCTGGTGCCAGAATTACGGACGTTTATAAGTGAATTTCCAATTTGAAAGCCCTATGCGTTGCGCATAACTTGCGATACAGCGGCTACTAAATCAGAGCTGATTTGCTTGGCAATATTCAATAGTTTCAGCGACTCATCTGGACTCTGGAGCGAAGCCATTACGTACCCGATTTGGATCGATTTGCCATCGCGTGAAAACACAAACGTTGTTCTGGTTGAATGATGACTGTCCCAGTAGTTGACACTTTGAGCTTGAACGTCAAAGCCTCCGGGAAAGATGACCGGTTGCAGTTCAACACTCAAGTCATCACTATGTCGCCGCCTGATCGGGCCATTGACACTGCACAGCTTGTCAAGTAGGTCGGTCAGTCCGGCAAATGGCACGGTAATGAAAATCACATAGACCTCACGATGCAGGGTCCATGCCGAAGTCCCATCTGCAGCTGTCTCATGCACGGGCAGCCGAATGGGCATCAGCCCTGTGTCATTCAGCGATTTTTCAAAAACGACCATGGGATTGCTGGTCCATTGTGGTGCGACGCCCTCCAAATAGTTGATCACTTGCAACAGGCGCCTCGCTTCAGCGGAAAAGGGGTATGCCACATTTGCATCACTGATCTCCGAAAGCCATTCGCTGACAATTTCAATGTTTCGCACCGCCACCGGAAATGCAATGGTTCTGAACGCACCATCGGGCATACCGCAGAATGAGGCCATATTCTCAGGTTGCTCAAAGTAAGTCAGTTGATACTTGGTCTCAAGGCTCTTTTTTGCCCGGCTGTCCCACTGGCTTGGAAACTGCATGTAGAGTCCCTGAAGAATAAATCTTTTCAGGCCGATCTTTTCGGGACAAATGCTAAAACCCCCATCAATGCCGTCCCATGTCTGATGGATGTCATATCGTCTTTCGGCCTTACTGTATTTCAGTTTGAAGTGCGTTTCTTGTTCAGTACCTTGCCAAGTTGCTGTCCACCCATCGGTTGTCGCTGTGAATGACTCGCGGTCAAGCGCACCCAAAATCAAATAGGGTGGAAGGTCCTTGGCAGCGCGAACAGCCGACGGTGAAAATGTATCCCATGACAAATGAAGCCGGTTTGGCACATGGCGGTGAATGCCAATGATGCGAGGCAACTTGCTTTGCAATTGTTGAAGCGAATGATCCATGCTTTAACTCCCTGTGGTTATAAATTTTGCCAATGTCATCGACGGTGGCAACACTGAATTCAGGCTGTTCATAATAATCTCCTGTTTAGCGCATTTGCCGAATTGGCCGGGTGCGCAATCTGGAACAAATCCCCCGTTACCTGGCGCTTGTGATGCAAATCACCGTTCCGCAAGCGCCTGCTTAATCAGATTTTTCAAAACCGTCAGTTCGTCACTGGTGAGGATCAAGTCAAAGTTTTTCTTGAACTCCAACGGATTTTTGGCCGAAGCCAGTCGGCTGCTAAAAGCCAACTGATAGCTTTGCTCAAGGCTTGAGATGGGGTTGATACCGACTTCACGAACAAAGTCACCAGTGCTGGCAAGGATGGTTTTCATGGTTGATCTCGGTAGGTTGGTTAAATGGAAAACTTGATCGGGTCTTTGAATTCGCTCGCCAGAATCCTGGGGTCAATTCTGGTGCAGTCAGGCAGTTTGATGCCAAAGGCACTTGCTGTGGTGCTCAGAATTTTCCGCAGGTTTGCGCTTTGCTCTGTCAAGTTGGTCGTAGTCATATCTCAATTTCCGTTTTAGCGCTTTTGCCAACATGGCCGGGAGCGCAATCTGGAACAAATCCCCCGTTTTGCTTTGCATTGACAACCGGCAGGGCCGTCACCGCCGCTTGCAAGCGCTTCTTCATTGCCACCGGCAGCATGCGATTCATTGGTCCTAAGGCATTGACAAACGACCATTGATCGTTATGCCATTTGCAATGCAAGGTCGCTTCGCGTTTGGCAGCCAGACCTCGCACCGACAGCAGCAATTCGTCACCTTTGGCACAACGTTTGCTCCAACTGCCAACACAATTTCGCATCAGCCGCCCTTCTTCAAGCAGTTCCGTAGTGCTGCCCATGGGCACCAATTCCCAGTTGTCCCACAGTACTGTTTTGAACGGCACCGCCCAAGCAACGCCATTCACTGCGCGGCGTTCATCTTCCAGGGCACAAAACGCCAAACTTTTTTTGACCAGCCAGTTCCAGCCTTGTTGACGCTGGCTAATAGACAGTGCAGGCAAGCCGGGCTCAGTTAGCCAGTGAACAACCTGACTGACATCCATTTCTTGCTTGTCGCTGGGCTGCTCAAAGACGAGCTGAACCACTCTGGTCATGTGCCGAAGCTTGGGCATAACGCCACTCATCAGCCTGTAGTAGTCGGACTTGGGCCTGCCTGCATTACCGTACTCACCAAACAGCGCCTGTGCCAGCCATAGCGGAATCATGCGATCAACCGCGAGACCATTGAGCACCCTTAAAGCGTTGAGCACCGCCAAGTGCCGCTTGCCGAAATAAAACTGGCGTACCAACGCGAGCACCTGGTCACCGTCCCTGAGTACCAGTTTCCACAAACTGGGCGTCAAGCCTTTGGAACGCAGGTAGCGTTTGAGGCGTTGCAGTGGTTCACCGCGTTGCGGAAAATCAGGTGCCAAACACAGCACGGTAAAAATGCCCAGTGCTGCCGGTGCCAGAGTCCGCACCTCCCGTAACTCGGCTTTTTGCCGCTCCATCAAATCAACGTCAGTCGAACTCATGTATCGTCCTTTCATCAACCCAAAATCGCGGTATGCAAGCGCGCTGTTTCCCGGTGCAAGGCAAGAACGGGCTCACGCTTTTGCGCCTCAGTCAAACCTTTGGCCAGTTGATAGCCACCCGCCAAATTCCAAACCAGAGGCTTGTGGCCAAGCCGTTCAAACACCGTCCGATCCCGCCAGCTCATCTGTTTAGTGGTCAAAATGCCGCCCAATGGGTGATCAATGTGCGGGTCGGCACCCGCCTGGTACAAAATCAGGTCGCAGTTTTGGCAGCGGCTGATGGCTTTCTCCAGCCAGGCTTCAAACCGGCCAGCTTGCGCATCCTCTGCGTAGTAAAAATGCTTGCCAAACGTGTGGTGCTCAATCCAGTTGATGCGGCGTTGCGAGATGATGTCGTCCGTGCCGTTACCGTAATGGGCAGCAATCAATGATCCCCACGCGGTTGACCAGATTGGCCTCCTTGAGCGCCAGGGCCGCCACCATCAAACCGTTAAAAGTGCAATAGGCCATGGCCGTGTTGAAGGTTGCATGGTGAAAGCCACTGGTGGGTGAACAAACCGCCTCACGGTGCAAGACAGCATATTCAGCCGCCGCCACCATCGAGCCAGACGTGTAGGGCAGAGATGCGGCAACATCCGCATCACGGGTACCAAAGCCGTTGTCAATTTCGCAGGCAAGCACCTTGCGCACAAATGCTGCGTCGTGTGCCAATGCAATGATCTGGGCATCGACCGGCTCAAACGAGCATATTTCCATGTTGATCTTGGAATCAATTTTCCAGTCGGCCACGATCAGGCGCGGTTTGAGCGCCGATGGCGAATAACTCTGCGAAGTGGCTACTTGCTCCGGACGATAAATGACTTTCATCTGGCAACTCCTTTTTGTTTACGGTGCATGAACATCAACTCAGTCAGTCGGCTTAACAGAGACCAAAGGGAGGGTTGCATTGCCTCCCTTTGGCGGTGTTACGCCCGTTTGAGCGTCAGTAGTGGGCGGTGCCAGCCGCCAATGTGGCCATCGTTGGCAGCGATGGGGGTTTGGGGTTTTTGACTGACTGCGGGCTCTTTGGCAGTGCCCTCAACCAGCCGGAACTCCTTGCGCCTGGCTGCTAACCCTTTCGGGTCGGCAGCCACTTGCCCGGCGTCGCGTAATGTGGCCTCACGCTTTTCTTGGTTGCTGGCCTTCTTTGAGACCTTCACCATTTGTCTGGCTTGGTATGCCGTTAGCCTCTCCTGGACTCTTATCACCAACCTTTGTTTTTGAAGTGGCCCCAGAGTGGGGTCATTCATTAACCGGCTGGCTTGTCGACCCAGAGACCGAATGACGGAGTCACTGGAGAGGCACTCGATGAAATGGTGGTTAGACATGTTTTGCTCCTTTGCGTTACGTCTGAACACACCGCGATGACGCATCTGGAAAGAACCTAAGCCTGCAAACCTTTATGGAGGTTTCGGGCGTGAGGTCTCCCAGCCGCATCAGGAAACTTGCGCCCCGAATTGGGCGCAGTTCCGCTGTCGCGGTAAAACCTGAAATCAATCAGCTTCGGTGTTCAGCGTCTCGGACGCATAAGGTGCAAGTGGTTGCGTGTCATTGAAAACTCTCCTAAGAAGTCACTCCCATTTATGGCTTCCCTCCATCAGGGTGATGGACCGGAGAGCCGCCTGTTTAGCCAGAATTTATGAGTCGCCCCGGCAATCTGTCGATCAAATCCGGCGACGGTCTGGTGTCAGACCAAAATCAAAAAACCAATAAAAAAACCCGCTTCATCTGTCTCGAACGGCATGTGAAAAATCACAAGGGGCTCGAAATTGCCAAAGCGGGCTTGGTCGCTTTAGCAAGAATATTTAACGTGCCCTGCAATTCAACTAGTAACTCGGCACAGGCATTAATGTAATCGATTGGGTTGAAAAAGTCAAGCGATGGATGTGGTTGGTGTCGGGATGTGGTTGGTTGCGGTGATGCAACAGTTTTGCTAGCGGTTGACGACTGGTTTGATTCGGTCAACGTCAATTTGAATTTATTTGTTCAGCATCTCAACCCACAAGCCGCGCGCTACCTTTACAGCCTGTAAGGCTGCACTGAGTACCCAAGAATGATCCCGATTAGAAAAGCAATTTGAATAGATAAATAACCAATCTCACAAACAACGGGACTATGAAAAATACAACTATTAGAATAGTAAGAATTGAAATGTGTGAGTTCTCTCGGCGCGTATTCATAATGCGTATTCATTTCTTTGTACCAGGGTAGCGCGAACGGAGGGCGTCATACACCACATTCTGACCATCGTCCGACGCAACCTGCGGATTTTTGCTCAGATACTGAATGACAATATTTGCCAATTCACCTCTTTTGATACCAAGCGGAGTGCATAAGCCACCCAATGCGGTTGCAGCATCGGCAACACCCATCACATATCCAAGCAATAAAGTGGACTGTACCGCGTTTTTCGCCGATTTATCTCCGGTTGCATATGTGGTGTGCGCTGCCGCCATTTCAATCAATTGCTTTCCGATGATCATTTGAGCGCCTGCCGCGATCCCGGAAAGTGGCATTGCCAACAGCGTGGCAAGTAATATTTTTTGCATGTTCTAAATCCTTGTATAAAGTTATCAGATCGTCATAATGAGTAAGGTTAGATCGTTACGCATAGGACAGAAGGCGATTGATTGCCGCGCTATAAAGTTTGCGGTTTTCTTGCGCAAAGGCGGTGCTTTCTGATGCAGCAAGGGCAAGCAGACTTCCTTGGCATGTAGCCGCGTTGTGTGCATTTTTGTATTGATCAACACTGCGCTCGAAATTTTTGCGGTGCCAAATATGGATGAATGGCCTGAACTTTGTGATGGCGGCGAGATGCTGCAGATGGGCACCCTGCGCGATTTGAGCGAGGGGGCAGTTTGGATTTTCTCTAAGGTTGAGGACAACATTGGCGAATGCGAGTTGGAATGCAGCGGCAGCGTCGCGGTGCCGCTTAACGGCAGGTGCGCCCACTGTGTTGAGAAACCAAACGATCAAGCCACCGGTTGCAGCAAGCAGCCACATATCAAAAGCAGTGAGAGTGATACCGAAGGCATCCATTGGAAACCTCTCTTAACGTAGAGAACGTAGAGCTAACCGGCGCGGACCCGACTTTATCGGCGGTGCATCTGTATTGCGCGCCGGATTTGGGGTCACTCTTTACCCTTGGCGTGAGCCAACGCGCTCCCACCCGCTGACTTTGTCTGTGCACTTGTGCGCCCGTCGCGCAAAACTTTTGATGCGGCAGTTGCGGCGGATGGCGATGTTTGCTTTTGCGGAGCGCCAGTCTGCGACAACGCGCTACCGGATGCCGTCTTTGAACCTGCACCAGTGGATTTACCTTGCAACGTCTTCGATGCTGAAGTGGCGGCTTGGCTTCCGGTGGTCTTGGTGTTTGCCATGGTGATCTCCTGGTGAAATATAAACAGTGAAAGGACTACGAGGGATTTGAAGTGCCACGCAGGACGATCCAGCGGATTGCGTGCTGCGACTACAGACTTGTTCATGATTTCGAATTCGTCAGAGAAGACGGGAAACCGATTGGCATCGCAGCGAAACGGAACAATAGAGCAACTCTGCAGAAACGACGGCATGTGAACCCCATATGTAATGTGGCGTCTATCATGGCCGAGCCAAGCTAGACGACAAAAGAAACTGGCAACCCGCCCCACAATACCAAAAAGATGAATGCATATTTATTTTGTTTTCCCATAAGGCTAATCTTGAAGTTTTTACTATTAATCTGAAATTCGTAATTGCAATACCATTTTGTCTTAAAAAATGCAAATATTATAAACTTTCAGTCGCAGATATAAACATAGTATTTTTTAATCAAAGCAAGATTTTGTGTAAATTATTGACTTGGCAATAATTCTTTTTCGGCCATTATGTAATATGCAATTGATGTATTATAATTTGCTGGATCAACCATGGCCTTATCTAAGAAACGCATTCCTGTTTGAATGTCTTTACTGACGCCCATTCCACGAATATACATTAGTCCAATATTGTGTGAAGCAGTTGCATCCCCTTTTTTGTCAAGTTCTTCGTATATCTTAAATGCAAAATCATAGCTACCACTCAGTACAAGACTATCCTCCATCTTAGTCTTAATATTTAAAATAAATCCAACATAAGGCTTTTTGACGTTACCACCTCCAAGCATGTGTATCTTCTTTCCTGTTGTAAAACCGTCTGTTAAAACTATTGATTTGTGTACAAAATTCGGTGGGCTACTATTTAATTCAACCTTATCAAGATCAATGAGCTGACCTTTAGCAGCTGATGATAATTTTTCGTTCATTGCTTTTGACTGATTTGTATTGTATTCATTGAGATTGGGCGTTGTTGGATCGCCGACTTTCTGATTGGTTGCAGAATCGACAAATTTATCGTTATCCCCCCATTTTACTTTGCTATCTTTGCCATTCAAAGTATATGAAACTCCAAGAGTTATAACGACACCTGCAATCAGAATTGCAGCGCCCCACATCAAGTTTAAATTTTTTTTACTAGGTAAAGTTACTTTTTCTTTTGGATGATCAATAGGGAGAACTTCAACTTTTCGTTCAATAAAATTAGATTTATCAAGATTAGAATCAACGATAGGTGGTTGATCATTATTTTCCTTAGCCAGAAATTCTGTATGCAGTTGTTCCAGACGTAAACTTGTATATGCAATAGTTCGCTTGTTTTCATCTGCTTCACCAGACTGTATCATTGCCTTGAGCCAAAGACCCTTATCCATATTCCCTGATTCAATTTCACTAGCAATAGTTCTATAAGCATCTAATTCATCAAACCCAGTAGGTACAAAATTTTGCAATTGATTCTCTAAAGATCCATTGCTTTTAGCTACAATATCTTTAATATTATTGTGTAACATTTTTAATGTCTTTTTTTGATCAAGCAAACGTTGAGTCACGCTTCCCACAACAACAAACCAAAGACCCGCAATAAGTAGAAATAGAAAATAAATAATACCTGAGATTTCAAGTATATTTATGACTTGTCGCATAGTCATTGATGATGAATCTGAATTTGCCAACATTAGCTTACTCAAACTAAAAATGATCAGGTGAGCAAGCACCCAGAACCACCACCACATTAGTAAAAGAAAGGATCCCTTTTTCTTTTTCCATCCTTCTGGTGTTTCATAATTTGGATCTCCGATCTTGTATATTTCTTTTAGAATCTGATATGGTTTGAATAAATTAATAAAAGGAACAATCCACCCCCATATGGTCCATTTTTCATTTTTGAAACCTGATGCTCCGATTACTTCTCTTGCATATACATAACAAGCTCTCAACCAATGAACTATTAAAATTCCGACAATAATTATTGAAAGAATACCAAAATTGTAAAAATTATCGAAGATCTCCATCTTAGTGAGCAAATCAGGACTTGCTGAAATTTTTCCAGACGCGATATCTCTTAGTTTAATAACACTAAAAAAACTTGTCGATAATATTATTATACTTATAACAATATCTGCGCAAAGCGCTATATATAATAACTTTCTTGCCTTATTAAGTTTATCGCTGTACATTTTTCACTCCCTTTATAAAATAACTTCTCAATGATAGTTAGACCTGCAAACTAATGAGTCATGTTTCTTTGACTTCCAAGATATAAAATTTTGTTTTCACTTATTATGAATATAATACTTAATAAAATTAAAGCCATTTAACAAGTTGATATTTGTAATTAATATTTTTAAAACTTATTTTGCCATGGCAATTTTCTGAAGCTTGCATCATCCGAGCTGAACCGGCGGCGATAGCCGGCCGAATAATTGCAATAATCATCGTCACGAGCAAAGGTGTGCAGCGATACGCTGACCTGTCTGATGCGTGGAATAAAACCACGCACCATCACATCCAAGCATTCGCCCATCCCTGGCAATGGCAGCCATTTCACTTTGCTGCCAGGTATGTAGTCAAGGCTTTCACCACTATCGAGCCTGCCCTGCAAACCAAAGCCCAAATCAAGAATCGCAACCCGGCGATTTACCAGCAGGACTTGACCACTGACGATAGCGCCAATCGGGTGCGCTTCCCTGAATTGGTGGAACGCCTGCTCGACACGTTCGGTGTAGTCGTCGAATATGCCGATGCCGGGTAGCACAGCGGATTTACGCATTCCCGTTCGTGCGTAGTCGCCAGACTTGGTACCCGGCGGCATGTACCCGTTGCCAATGGCACGCGGACTTGACTTCACGTAGCCAACTATGCCGCTCTCATTCAGCAACTCCTGGCGTGCCTTACGCGGGAACTTCACCTCGCAGGCAACGCCGTCCACCATGACGCGTGCGCTACTGCTGCGCAGGTTGTCCAGATGAACGCGCACCACGGGGAAATCATCGAGTCGGTGCAGCATGGTTCTTTTGGAAACACGTCGAGTCATGGAAGCTCCAGAATAGAAAAACGCGCAAGGGCTTAGCAACAAATAACATTCAACTCACAACCGCATCGCAATTGTTTTCACATCCTTCAGCGGGCGAGACCCACAACCAGCAAATGCTTTTTTTTGGTCCCGTTCCGGTCAGACTGAAATTGCGAGCCTGTTCTTTTCCATTTAGTGCCCTTGCGCGGCCGCGTCACTCAAACTGCCCACCCCGCGACAAGGCAGGCAGCCTCTTTGCCGGGTCACCCCGGCGCGGATTCCTTAAATGCCAGCCAGCTTGGACACCTCCAGCGACACGGTCAGCGTCAACGTGGCTTTGTTCAGGTCGGCAATCTCATCAGACAGTGCGTAAGACTGGGCGCGGATCGCCTCAAACTCAGCCCGCAGACCATCCAGGTCGTCCTTGCTCAGCATGCGCACGTGCAGCAGCGGGCGCTTGCTTTCATAACTGCTGCCGTCGGCCACGTAGTCGGCGGGAATGTTGGCAAGTTGATCAATGGAAATCATGCTGGGGCTTTGACCCTCGATCAATTCGGTCACCACCTTCAGGCGACGGTTGAACTTGTCGAGCTCTGCCAGTTTGGGCGACACCCCATTTTTGACATTGGCGTCGCCCAAAGCTCGCCGTACTTCGGAGACAGCATCTTGCACGCGAAACGCACGTGCCAGGCGAGCGGTCGCATCCTGTGCTGCGGTGCGCAGTGCGTTTTGCTGTTCGGCCCCAAGATAGGATGAAACCTTGGTGTTGCTCAGGGTCTGCTTTGCTGCATAGACCGACTCGGTGTATTCCCGAGACAGCCGCTCGGCCACTTTGTGCAAGCGGGTCAGGGTAAGGGTACAGGTTTTACTCATCGACTCCTCCCATTTAGTTATTTCCAAAATAGAACAACCAGTCTTCCATGTCGGCTTCAAGCCGATCTTCAGGGTTGGCTTTGAGTACCTGCGCCCACCCAGCGTATTCATGCTTTTTGCCAGCATGGTACGCCAGTTTTTCCATGCACTCGTCGAGTTTGTCTTTCAGGTCGTTGCGCACCATCACCTTGGCACCGCGTTCATAGTCGCGTGACTTGGGGTGGGAGTAGCCAAGCGCAGTGCCCTCGCTCACTTCAAGGCCGTCCTTGCGAATTTCCGCTACCAACTCCTCTTTGTGTTTTTTCCAAAATGCGAAGCGCTCCTCATGAAACTTGAGCTTGGCATCAGCTCCCTCGCCCAGGCGGGCTGCGGTGTAGGTAAATTTCCAGTTGTCTCTGAGCATAACGGGCCTTTAAAAGGTTGATGTAACAACAAAATTTGGACGAAAAAAAACCCGCTTTGTATGTCTCGAACGGTCTGTGACTTGGTAGTCTCAGCGGGCTCGAAGTAGCCAAAGCGGGCTTACTTGCTTAGCAGAATTTTTAGGGCGCTCTGCAAGGTGGTGTGAAATCAGCGCTGGAATTAATGTATCCGATGCGAGGCAGTTTGTCAAAAGCGCAGTGCAAAGCGCAGTGCAAAGCGCAGTGCTGAGCGCAGTGCTGAGCGCAGTGCTGACAAAGCGCAGTGCTGACAAAGCGCAGTGCTGACAAAGCGCAGTGCTGACAAACGCAGTGCGACAAACTCAGGGCGGCTACGGAGTCTGCATCTGCTTGAGGATTTTGGAGAGCTCGGCCGCGTTCATCAAGGCGTCCAGGCGCGGTGTTCCACAGCTTAGCCCCTCGTAGCGCTTGGCCGACGCCTCGTACCGCGCTATCTCCTGCTCCAGCGCTGTCACCCGTTGCGCTGGCGGCAACTGTTCCATTTTCGTCAGAAACGCCTGCACGAATTCATCCATTTTATTCTCCCAAAACCGCAGTATCGGTCACCTTGGGCAGCGCTGCAATCGCCTGTTGCGCCAGCGTCACTTTGACGCCCGTGGTCGGCACCTGCCAAGGCCGCAACTTTTTAACCTTGACCGGTGAAAGTTCATGCGGCGTGGGGTAGAGCGTGATTGAATGAGACCTCAATCGTATACGCCGCCTAAGCAAACCACTCAGTCTTCGACAAATCCGAACGAAAATTTGCGTGTCCTGTGGTGGGGTTCTCCTATTGGAAATATCACCGGCCCAAAATACCGTGAATCAAAGCTGTTTGAGTGCTCACCTGCAGTCCAGATTTCCCCTTGCTTGAGCGTAAAAATTCCGCGCAAATGGGGAAGTGCCTGTTCCTTGGTATCTAGGTCAAGCGGCCTTGAATTCGGCACTGGCTGTCCATTAATTTCAACCCCGTGATCCGTTGCCGTCGCAAGATCACCGGCAACCCCCACCACTCTTTTGACCAAGGGCAGGCTGCCATCAGGGCACGCACCATGACCAATCGACGGATGGGGAATCGGCGAGCAAAAGCTGACCAGGCTGCCTTTTTCGCCATGACCCAACTTGTAGACGGTGCCAGGCATCGAGCCAGTGACATTGAAAACGATGCCAGCAGACTTTGCCACCATGGCCAAACTTGCCACCACTGACAACACCACCAGTGACAGATAAAGCGGTACGAGATTGCGTTGTTTTGCCGGCATGCTTCAACAGTTTGGCCGGTCAGCTCCGAGCGCTCTTTGTGCGCCCGTCAATCACTGAATTCCCGATCAGTTTGGCGGCCCCCAGCATCTGCCTTTTCACCAGTGCTGCGTCCTTGTAATAGATGATTTTCTGGCAGTAGATCGGCGCGTGACCAGCCACAAACACCAGCTCATCAGCGGGTGGCAGGCGCATGGTTTCATCCGGTGTCAAAAGCGGTCGCTGGCTCAATTGTTCATTCGTGCTGACGTTGTTCAGCACCACGCTGAGGCGTGAACCGGAGAAATTTCGTTGGGTGTGAGCCACCGTGGACGCACCACTCATTTTTGAGAGCAGTTCAGCCGTTTCGATTTTGTTGGGCGCGAAGGCAATCCGGATGTGGCAGTTCGACATGATCGACTCGTCTTTTGAGTAGGCTTTTGTCAGCTGGGACAAATCTTGTGTGATCAACAGCGCCTTGAGCCCGTAGCCAGCGATAAATGCCAGGGCCTCCTCAAAAATTTCTAGTTTGCCGAGCGCCGGGAATTCGTCAATCAGCAGCAACATCTTGTGGGGGAAGCGCGACTTCGAAGCGCCGGTCTCGTCGAACTCCATTTTTTCTGTGAGGCGACGAACCACCTGGTTGATGACAAGCCTCAAAAGTGGCTTCAGGCGGTCTTTGTCGGAGGGCGGCACGACCAGGTACAAGCTGGTTCTGCGCTGCATCAGCGATTCGATGGTGAAGTCCGACGCACTGGTGTTGGCGGCCACAATCGGATCCCGGTACAGCGACAGGAACGACAAGGCCGTCGACAGCACGCCAGAGGCCTCGTTGGAGGCCTTGTTCAAGAACGATTGAGCCGCTTGCGATGCAGTTTTCCAGGCGACCAGATCAACATCGGTACAGTGCCCGGCACTGATCTTTTCGTAGCCGGTGTCCCGGATGTATTCCATCACCGCCCGAAAGCCCTCTGCAATTTTGGCTTTTTCGTCAGCATCGGTATCTTTGTCAGCGGCCAATCGCTCAGCCAGTTCACGCACGGGGCCACCGTCCGACAAAATGGCTTGCACGGTTGATAAATTGCGCTGTGAATCCTCCAACTCATCGGACACCAGCACAAAAATAATGACCCCCGTCATGAGGTCAAAGCCGGTTTTTGCCCAGTGGTCTTGCAGGCCTTTGCCGTCAGGGTCAACAATCATGGTCGAGACGTTTTGCACGTCCTTGACCAGGTTGTCGTCCAGTCGAATTTCGGACAGGGGATTGAAGCGTGCCGACTCGATTTCTGATGGCGAAAACCGCAGGCAACGTTGCTTCAAGACCTTCTCACGAAAGCCCGAAGTCAGTGCCCAGTTTTCTCCCTTGATGTCATGTACCAGCACTGATTCTGACCAGGACAACAGTGTCGGTATGACGATGCCAACACCCTTACCCGAGCGAGTCGGTGCAAAGACCAGGATGTGCTCCGGGCCGCGATGGCGCAGGTAGACAGTTTTGGCTTTTTTGCCAAACGGGTTGAAGCCGGAATTCTTGACGGGAATGTCAACTGCACCCAGCATCACACCGCCAACGTTTGCCAGTGTTGGCAAAATCCCTGCCGCTTCGATTTCTTCTGCCACGGCCCAATGGGCTGAACCGTGCAAGTCATTGCGTTCGTCTTTCAGTTTGCGGGTGCGCCGGAACACGTAGGCCACCGGAAAAACAATGGCGGTCATGGCACCAGCAGCCAGCAGCACTTGAGCCGTCTTGATGACGGCCATGACATCCGGTGACGAGTCTGGCCGGAAATACCGAAATATCCAGATCAGGATGTCCCAAGGCCAGTAAATCCGTGTCTGGCCAAAAATCGCGGCAGGCGAACCGAGTGTCGGGTGAAAACGAAACTGCCAGGCGGTGTACTGTGTCACCAGCACGAAGGTCAGCGCGGTGACCAAGCCAAAGATCAGAAAGGCAACCCAAACGAAGCGGGTGATGTCCCCCTGGGTGCGGGGGATGACGTAGAGCTGCTGTCGCTGCGACTGGGACATGCAGAGCCTTCAATGCCTAAATTTCCAGCTCAGTTTCAGGTTTAGCTACTTTTTTCGCCCTGGTTTTTGATGGCTTCAGGACGTCCTCTTTCACGGGTTCGGCCTGCACTTCATCCGCCACCAGGCCAACGTCTTTGTCGACCTCGACGCCCAGGCTTTTCTCAAGCAAATAGTCCACGGCTTTTGACGCGTCTTTTGCTGCTGCAAAAACGGCGTGCTTGTCACCCTTGAGGGTTTCAAGCCAGGAGCCGATATAAGCCGCGTGATTTTTGTCGTCAAACTGCACGCCAGTTTCAGCACTGGCGAAAGCGCTGCACAGCTCTGCCACCAATTCTTCACGGGCATATTCATCGGTACCAAAGCCGTTCGAAAATGGGCGGCTCAGCCTGTTTTCTCCGCCGGTGGCGTGGCCAAGTTCATGCAATAGCGTGCCAGCGTAGGCTTCAGGGCTTTCAAATTGATCACGATTCGGCATTTGAACGGCATCGCGTGCAGGCGAGTAAAAAGCCCGGTCACCGCCATGGCCAAGCTTCAGTCCGTCGAGCTTCATACCGCTGGCAATTTTTTCTACAGCCGCGATTTTTTCCACAGCGGGTCGTTCTTTTGTTGTGGCGATGGGTTCAAGGGTCAAGCCGTTGCATTGCTCAACGTTGAAGGCATGGCTGGTTTTTTCGAACAGCAAGCTCAAGGTCCGCTCAGCTTGCCGCCAACTGTATTTGGTCCCGCCAGACTCCACCACCAATTGGCGCGTGTCCACTTGCTGCCCGTTGGAGAGTTTGACCGTTTGCGCGTATTTTTCCGGGGCTTCAGCCAGTGTGACCCGAGCGCCGTTGTGTGTGATGTCTACGTCCCTGCGACGATGAAAAGGCAGCTCGTCCCAGTATTCAATGGGCGTTGACTTTTCGCCTTGGGTGACACCACCGCCCAGGCTGGCTGCCTGCTTGTAGGTCAGCCAGCGTGGGTCGGCATAGCCCTTGTCCATCCCCTGCATCATCAGCATCAGCCGGTTACCGCCGCTGTAAATGCGGCCGGAAACCGCATTGCGGGGCAGTCCGGCAGCAACACCACCTTCATTGCTCCAACCCTTGCGCCATGGCATGACACCCGACTCCAGGGAGACGACGATGCGTTCCGTGACTTGCTCACGCAGGTCTTTTTTAGCCTCAGTCATGATGCACCTCGACAAAATCCAGGGCGTCAACATCGTCATGTTCAGGGCCGGAGAGCTCAATGCCGAGCTTGTCGGCATCGCGAACCGGATGAAGTTGGGCGTCGGTCGGGATGCCCAGTTCAGCCATTGTTTGCGGAGAGATGGGTGTCAATGCTTGCATGGTTTTTCCTTAAAAATGCCCATTCCGGTCGGGCGTGGTGATTCAAATTTCAATACCTTCCTCGAACGCGATTTGGCGGGCTTTAGGTATTTTTCCGCCGACCCGAAAGGCGTTTTCCTCTTCGAGTACCTTTTCTTTTTTGTCCTCAGCCACTTCAGGTGCGGCCTTTTCCCGCCCCGCCAAAAAAGCCTCCCGCACGTAGTCGCCAGACGTTTTGAAATACTGTGCAATGTTCGCCTTCTGCGATGGCACCAGCGTTTCGCGTTCCCTGATGACGCGGTCATCACGTACCATGACCACATCCGTTCCAAGCTGCGTGAGCTTGCCATCCGTGTCCAAAATGCCTTTTTCGCGCAGCAGATCGACAAACCCGGGGTCAACGCCACCGTTTTGCTGTTCAAGGTCAGCTCTGGCTATTTGGTGAATTGCCTGATAGCCCAAATCTTTGATACTGGCGTTGGCTGCAAGCATGCGTTCATCGGGCATGGATATCTTGCCGTCGCCCAGCAGGTCAACACCTGCCACGGGGCTTTTTGTGAGGACCTCCATCGTTCTTTGATCCGCACGAAGAACGGACTTGCCCAAAGGCGCAGTCGTCAGGTTCTTGACCGGATCGCCCGTGATGCCCGCTTCAACACTTGGGATATGCGCGCGTTCAAGCCCTTGGGCGACCTGTTTACCTCTCATCCAAGCCTTTAATACTTCAGGCTCTGTGTTTTGCAATGGGTAGCCCAATTTTCCAGAGATTTCCGCTGCGCGGACCTTGAAGGCGGTGTCACCGGTCAGCAGCAAACCTTTGTCGATGTCAAACTTTTTGGCGGCAATCTTGAGTGCGGCTTCGACGTCGCGATCATCGGTTTTGCGCACATCCAGGCGGTCGCCGACATCACGCACAGCCACCGTCAAGCCGCGCGTGTATTCCATGATCCCATCCTTGCCTTCGCGCGCCTGCAAATCGGTCAAGACAATGTTGGGGGCTGTTTGTTGGCTGAAGCCATCCAGGCCGGAATCCGGTGCCTTTTCTGCTTCCTCAATCAGACTGTCAAAAATGGGGTCATCGGGCTGTTCAAACTTTGACTCTTTCAGGAAATCAAGCCAGCTTTGCGGTTTGACCAGCGTGCCATTGAGTTCGCGAGCGGCCCTGTCTTTTTCAGCGTAATAGCCTTCAGTGAGTTTGGCCAGCTCAATGGCCACCGACGCGGAAATCGATTGATCAGAGGCACCCAGACCCTTCAGTCTGGTTTGCAGATCGCCACGGGTTGCTTCAATACTGGACTGCAATTGCAGCCATTTTTCGCGGTATTGCTGTTCGTGCTGATCAATCCCGCCATTGCGAATTTCTCGCGCAGGGGCAGTTTTAGCCTCAAAGGCATCCAGCAGGGCAATTCGCTTTTGTTGTTCACCAGTCAAAGTTTCCATAGGTGGCCTTTCAGGTACAAACTCATCGACCACCCGAATCAGGCGGGGTGCAGTCGATCAGTGGAATGGTTAGCGCGGGTCCCCATCGGCCCTCGTTGGCTGACTTATGAACCAGTGCATTGCGAAAGGCCTGGTCATCCTCATAGTCGGCACGCCACTTGCCCTTTTGTTGCAGCCAGGGTTTGGCTGCATCGAGCGAGGCGCGCCGCTTTTGAATCAAGGCTTGATGCTCAGGCGTTAAAACGCCATAACCCGCGTAGACCTTCCACCCAACAAAGTCGGCACTGGTGGCGGCACAGCCACCCCCGGCGGGTGATGCCGGGATGCAAGCCGAGTAAGAAAATGTTGACCCCAGTGCAGGTGTTTCAACGTAAGTGGGAAAGCCGCCGGTCGTCCAGGCCACCCAACCACTGGGTGTTAAAAAGGCAGTTGGGTAACCGGGCACTCCTGGGTCTTCAATACCCACCCAAATGGCACCGGGCAGGCCCACATCGGATGCGGCAACGGTGCCACTGATTGACACTGAAGCGGGTGATGGGTCATACGCCGTGCCAGCGCAAAAGACGTTGCCGCCGACGGTTTGCGCCATTGCGGCGATGCCGTGGGCTAACAGCAAAACGAGGGTGGAATTTTTCAGCATGGGACGGCATTCCTTTCAGGAAGGCCAGTCCAGCATCAAAACTTTGGGGGAGAGGTGGTGAACCCCCGCTGGACTGGCTTTACCCATACCGCGAAGGCGCAAATGCAATGTCTGGACGATCTTCCGATCCAATCGGAAACGTCCCTTAGTTTGAAATCAAATGAGCGCCGGTCAAAATTTAGGTGACTCTTTTCCAAAGGACACGATTTTTTGCCTCAAAATGGGGCGCCATGGACCTCTGGAACATTGACAAGTTACTTATCTTCATTGCATTCGTTATTCCGGGGTTTTTGCTCCTAAAGACAAACGCAGTGCTTGGCCTCGAACCCATCGCAGACTCGTCTAAGCAGGTTGTCGATGCGGTAGCTTATAGCTGCTTGAACTACGGATTGCTCTTTTGGCCAATCCTTATGGTAGAGAACTCCAGCCTTCGGGCGTCGAATCAAGGCATGTATTTCGCCTTCTATGCATTCGTCGTTCTTGTTTCACCCGTACTGTTGGCACTTCTTTGGCGAAGACTCCGAACCACACAACTTCTGCAAAGAATCTTGCCTCATCCGGTAGCCAAACCATGGGACTATGTATTTCGTCAGCGACAACCATACTGGGTGATTGTCACATTCAAAGACGGCAAGCAAATAGCCGGCCGATATGATGCTCGCTCCTTCTCATCTGCTTCACCCGCTCCCGAGCAGCTCTACTTGCAGGAAACCTGGGTGCAGAACTCAGAGGGTGGATTTGAACGACCAAGAACCAATACAGCGGGCATTCTTGTGCTTGGAAGCGAGATTCGAGCAGTTGAGCTAGTTAACGTACTTTTGGAGGAAACAGATGGCGACAAAGCAAACACCACAGGATCAGGGTCGAAAGGGCTGGCAGCCGATACCCCATAAGGTACCCGACGGTCCTGAGCCTCGTGGAGGCTACCAGCCCACCACTGGAGAGCAGAAGCCTGTTAAACCACCTCCAAAGACTCTCTGAAGCTCACTGAACCCATCCCTGCCGCGGTCTAGTGTTTGCCCGGCGTAGAGTACAAGCACGCCAAGGGCGAATACGAGCAGGAGGCTGCACGGGTGTTCTATGCGGCTGCGACTCGGTCGCCCCAAGGTTGGCGATTGGTGCCAGCGGGAATGGGTGGTTTCGAAGACGAATGGCTACAAAACAAATAAGTGGCAGTATGACAACTAATAAACTCCCGACGATGGCGACCAAGTTTGCCGAAGTCAAGGAGAACAGCTCTTCCGATGCTGGATGAGTCAGGTCATTCATGCCCGAGGCGCGTCTTGAACGCTCAGATCAGCTCGCAGGGCGTGCATCTCCCTCCGCATTTTCAGCGCGAAACTTACCAACCTGCCGCTACTATCCTGGATGTCCGCATTCGGGCTATGAGTCACGCGCCCTGAACTTCCGCACGTTGAAGTCCGCCACCAATGCCGTGTGGCGGCCATTGGATTTGGCAGCCAGTAAGCTGACTTTCGTAACCGGCAGCACCGGGTTGGGTGATGTTTAATGGCGACGTTCTGTGACCGACTGCTGCTGATCGGGAACCAAAATTCACTTGTATGAAATGATGGTCAGAAAGTAGCCATTCGATTTCGCCGGTGTTGCACGGCAACAAATTCAGTGGTCTGACCTGCATCCTGCGACCGGTTCCCAAAGACACTTGTCGGTCGGATAATAGGGCAACGAATTGATGCCGCCCAACCAATGATCACCCCATTCGAACCTTTGACAGAAATTGAGTTGCAAGAACTCGATCAATTCCTGCTCTTTGAGGTGCAGTCTGAAGAATCCATGACCTCGGATACCCTTGATGGGTATTTGCATGCCATCGCCATTGGCCCTACGTCACTGATGCCTCAACAATGGATGCCAGGCATATGGGGCGAAGGGGACAGTATGATGCCACCGGTCAAAAGCATTGAGCAGCTTAACCGCGTCCTGAGCCTGATCATGCGTCACTTCAACAGCATCATTGCTGCAGTGGAGCAACTACCACGCGAGATATACCCCATCTGGTGCACCAGTGAATATCGCGGTAAAGAATACGATGACGCTGAAGGATGGGCCTACGGTTTCACGGAAGGTATGAAACTGTGCTGGAAAGATTGGGAACCCCTTTTGAAAACCCCTCAAGGGCAAGCCTGGTACCGGCCAATCGGATTGCTGGGTGAAGACGACTTCTCGCCTGAGCAGGATAAGCTGACAAAAACACCAGCCCAGCGCGGCAAGCTGGCACTGCAGATCCCCGAGGCGGTTGTGGCCATGTATGAATATTGGCTGCCATACAGGCGCGCTGTCTATGAGCGACAGGTTGCCAAGTCTATGCAGGGAAAAGTGGGGCGCAATGAACCTTGCCCCTGTGGCAGTGGCAAGAAGTACAAAGTTTGCTGTGGTGCAGCTTCAGTTCTACATTGAGTCCTGAAATTGGACTGTCCAGCAGAAGATTTCTGATTCCCAATGATGGTGGTGTCATCTATCGGATGTCGAACAAGCGTTTTGACCACACAATGCGCCATCCAGATGACGAGCTTCTGCTTCGCTTTGAAGTGCTCAAAATCAACGGTAGGTCGGCAAGATGATTGAGCGGTTGACCATGACGTTAAACGTCATGCCAGGTCGAACTTGCAGCGTGGGCGAAATGTTCAAGCTTTTCTGCAAAATCTTCGAGCTCACATCACTCAAGGAATTCATGGCGGCAGCAGAGGCTTGAGCCGAGCCGGATGGTGTGTTGAACGCACCCTGGTTTTGCGGTTGCGACTGTTGCGCGGCAACCCCCAAGAACGACACCAGCAGTGCTGATGACCAGGTTTTCCAGAAGTGGTTATTCACCTGATCTTCCATGCCGGATTGACCTTGACCGTCGGCCGCCGACATGCCGCGCAGGGAAATCCGTGAACCATTCGGCAAAATCAATTCATCCCAAGCCGCCAGCACCCGCGATTGACCATAGGCAACATCAGCCGAGTACCTGCCGATCAGGCGCGAGCCTTGCGGAATCACCACACTGTCAGGTTCGTTGGTGGCATAGACCGTTTGGCGGGTCTGCGCAACGATCGTTCCTGGCAGATCCGAATTGATGCCAGACAGCATGACCGCAGGAATGACCGAGCCCGCTGTCAGTTCAAATTCCCCCATTTGAGCTTTGAGTAATTCCGGCAGGTAGCCATTGTCAGCCGCTTCCTTCATGAACGCCCGGTTGCGCGCTTGGGCCACCACCGCCGGGTCCTGACCAACAGGGCTGCCCGCGGCCGGAGTGGCAGGCAAATAGCCTGAATTGTTACTTGTACCCGCCACTCCCGAGGGTGAATTCACCATGCGCATGGTCTCGGCAGTGGCAGATGCGCGCGCATTCACAGCGCGCCCATTGGCTGCTGATAAGCTTTGATCCAGACCGCCCACCGGGCGCTCATCCTCAGCACCCACGCCCAAGATGCCCCCTGCAGTCGATTTGGCAGCCAGCGCGGCGCCACCCTTGCCGATGTCGGATGTTTCGGCTGAATCAGAAGCCATGATGAGACCCTGGAGTCGCTCGTACTTTCGTTTTTGCAGCCACAACCGGTGTGCCTCAGCGGGTGTCGGCGGTGATGCACCGCCACTGGCCGTTTGAGTTCCACCAGAAATGCCATTTTGAGCTGACGAGCGGGTTGTTAGCGGCCCTGTTTGTTGACCATCAGGCGTTTGAAAAGTTGGTTGACTCCTGACGGCAACGGCTCGCCGCTTGAGGTCATCAGCGTTTTCCTTGTACGGAGCCGCTTGGCCCGGTGCATCACTGGCCGTCAACTGCTTTTTTGAGTCAGCATGATCACCACTTTTGCCGCTGATCATCACACCGATCAAAATAGCCGATGCCACCGTCGAGGCGCCACCCAAAAGTAAAAATTGCCCTTTTTTGGAGAGTCGCTTTGTACCCGGTGGCGGCGTATGAATTTCCAGCGGCTGACCAGGGCCATCAATGGCCGCAACATCAAGGTCCGCCTGAGCGTCCATCGGATCGTCAGTCGGAGATTTCTTGCCCAGTCTGAAGATCATTTGGCACCCCAGTTGAACAAACTGTTCTGCCCTGATTTTTCGCATTGAATAGTTTGGGCGCTGGTACCCACACCCAGAACCAGACTGAGTTTGGCTGGCTTGCCATCGATGATGTAGTAGCCGTTCACAAGCCGTGAATTCAGCAACTCGGTCTCATTGTTCGAACTGTTGAACACTGCGGGTGCATCACTGGCTGCTGCACCGGGCGGCAATTGGATGAACGTGTGCGTGTCATTGGCAAAGACCCGTGCCGGCTTGAAGGCCGCGTCACCCGTGCAGGTGTAGCGAAAATCCAGCGTGGTTGGATCAAGTTTGCCAACAGACTTGTCTGCGACGACACGTTGGGTCCTGGCTTGTTCTGCGGCCAGTTTGGTGGCGGCAATCGTTGCCTCAAATTCTGCCTTTTGCCGTGCTGTCGTTTGTGCCTCAGCGCTCAAGTCGCGTGTCATGTTTGCCGGGTCATACCAGCTCACCATGGGAACATACTCGGTTTTACTGGACACCAGGTGCATGTAATAAATGCGGCCCTTGTCAGTTGTCACAACCAGGTTGGTTGACAGGCCCGCTTGTGTGGGTTTCAGCATCATCACCGGCTTTGACCCGGCTGTTGCGTTCTGCAATAGCCAGCGCACCGTATCGCCGATCGAAACACTGGTCACGGTCTCACCGTCCTGCAGCGCGACCGAGCAGACGTGCAAAGGCGCGCAGGTAATGGTCGGACGTGAATACCCATAGGGATATTCGACGGCACCACCGGCACCAACCAGCGCGTCAGCCGCGCCTGTTTGTTCCCATCGCTTTGCCGCGGCAAGCCTTGCGGCATCGGCGGTGGAGAGCTTTCTGGTCTGCACCTTGGCTGTCGGCAGCAAAGGTGATGGCGCCATTACCTCAGGGGATGACGTGACTTTTTGCGTTGCGGGGGTCGGCTGCAAAGGGAGAGCTTCAAACTCATTTGATGGCGGCGCGGTCAACGCTTGGGCCGGTGCCTGGGTGGTGACAGCCGCGTCGGTCGCTGCGACGGCAGCGGGATGTGGGGCGGTTTCCGTAGATGATTGTGCAAAGGCACTGGCAGTCAAGGAAAGAATGGCAATGGAGATGAGGGAGTTTTTCATGAGGACGACCTTTACAGAACTTCTTTTGTCCAGGAGATTGACTTGACGTAAATGCCAAAGGGATTCCAAAGCGCAACTTTTGGGTTTTCCGCCAGCTTGGCATCAATTCCCACCGTGACGACCGCTTTCCAATGCTCCGCAACAGCTGCCGCGCCAGGCTTGGCTTTGGTTTCTACCCACGACACCTGGTAGGTTTCGCCCCCTTGGGGAATGACGGACGAAATTTCGACCCGTGTGACAGAGCCATCAACCGAGAACGGCGAGTTGTCTTTGAAAAATTCATTCAAGAATCCGGCCACGTCGCGCCCCGCCATTGCATACACCCGGTTCAGCGTGACCTGTTGGGCAACAGCATCGGGCAACATGGAGCGCACGTCTTTGATGAAGGCCGCCAGTTGGGCCACCATCAGCCGTTTGTCCAAATCAGCCCTGGCCACTGGCGCGGGACGGGCAACAGCAACAGGCGAGCCGAGTTGGTCGGTGACCACCACAAACGGCTGAATCTTTGACTGGGACCCGACGAACGCAATGCCCACCACAGCCACAACCGCGACAGCCAAAGAGCCGACGGCCATCAGTTGCCAATTGCGCGCGCGTGAGATCAATCCACCGTATCGCTCATCCCACTCCCGGCGAGCGTTGAGGTATGGATTCTGTTTTGACATGCAAGCGTCCTTTTTGAGTGCTGTTGCCAAATACCGATCTGGCGCAAGCAACACAAAATGAGCATCGATCGCTCTGGCAAGCAGCGCAGTGCCAACCGACGGGAAAACTACCCGCTGTACGCCGAAAGAATTGCAGCAATTGCAAGAACCCAGCCGATCAAGCTAAGACCGCTCTCTAGCACGTCGCGCGTTTGGCATCAAAAATCCGGCGAGGTCTGTCACCACCGTTTCAAGCGCTGGGATTTCGATGGCCAAATCGCGAACGAAGGCAGCCCACTGTAGCTGCTTGCCTGAGTCGAACGCAAAAGCCTGCGTCAATGCCAAGGGTGCCTCACGCGGAATGGCCGTGCCACGCCGTTCAAACGTAGCCGCGATGGCCCGAGGCAGGCGGTCATCCTCAAATTCATAGCTCCGACTCAGAATCCACACGTCATAGAAGTCCTTCATACGGCTGTTGGCCAACCCGAGCATGACCATGGCCTGAAATTTTTCGGCAATCACCGTCTCGCGGGCATAGACGCGCAGCCTAGGCTGCGGCAGATCGAGCAGGACCGGCAGATCGACCTCGTCAAGGCCGGGCTCAATGGCGTCGCCAAAGCCTATGTCAATGATGACGGTAATACGCGCACCGGCGAGCCCCCCGGTGGTGCGAAGACGCAAGCCACCATAGTCAAGCTCTTCGCGGATCAACTCCACGCGCAGCGCATCGCTGTCGAACACCATGCCGTCGTTTACCTCAATGGCGCAGATCTCACGAAACGTGACGAGCATCGCATCCGGAGCCGAATCGCCATAACCCAGAAAATCAACGTCGCGTGTCGGACGGTGCGGATCATCGAACCAAGTCGTCATCAACATCGCACCCTTGAGTACGAACCGATCGCGATGGGGCGACAGGCTGAGCCGATGCAGAAGTCGCTCATTGGCATAGCGCGTCAGCAAAAGGTCAAAAGCCTGCCCCTTCTGGCGTGCCAGCGTCAGCAGGCGGGCGCGCACCGAGGTGCCGACGTCTCGCGGTTTCTTGGGCTCAGCCATGGGATGTCAACGCACTCATGTACGGCTCCATGATTTTCCAGACTTTGGCGTCAACCGCCTCTCTTGCTATGTCGGCGGGCGAAGCCTTTTTTTGTCTGAGTGCCTCGCGCAGTCCTTCCAGAGCGACGTTGATGCCGACGGTCTGTCGATACCGAAACAAGTCGGCAATGGTTTTAGCCACGCCGAAGATTGGCACGGATGCCCCGTCAATGACGTGTCTCTCGACACCACGTAGCAGGCGTGGCCCTGAAAAACGAGCGAAACGAACCGGCGGATATTCAAAGGTGGGGTGCCAGTCTTTTGAACCAATGGCCATCCAGACCTTGGGTGGAATCTGGTCAGTCAAACTGTGGAACGCCAGAGACGACGTCAGGCAGATGACCCCCTTGGGAACAAGTTTGGATGCCTCGGCAAGGGTGTGATTCACATCGAGAGATGCGTCTGCCAACTGATACAGCCCTCGGGCAAGACGAACGAGAACGCCCTCTCGCTCAAGGCGCGACACCGTCGCTGCAGTAATGCCCTTTGCGGTCAATTCACTCAGGCGCGACATGCCCGTGGCCTGCAGATGGGCCACAGCACTATTTCGCTGGGATGGTTGATTCTTGGGATTCACTGATACAAAACATTGGATATCGCCGAATAGTACCCTATGATTCATATCATTTTCAACTCACCATCACCCGATGAATGCGTTGCAAGCCACGCGGCTAGTTAACTGAATACCCATCTGGTCACTGCTCGGTCTGTTGGTGTCTGGTTTCACCGTTCGAATTCAGGCTCAGAAGCCTGTTGACTTTCTTTGACAGGCAAAAAAATATCAACCCTCGCTTTCTCCACATCAGCAGCCGAAACAGCGCTGGCAATGAAGTCACGCACGGCCTGGGGACCGCCCTGACCGAGCAAGTCCCGTGCATCAGCGCCAATTTGACTGTTCGATGGAGGCACAGCCAAAGCGAACCCCGTTAGCTTGGCAGCTTCCAAAGCCCGTGGAATGGCGCTTGATTTCAGTCTGCCAGCCTTAGTCCGGCCGATGTCGTGATCTGTTGCAATGACGACACTCGGAAACGCATCGGAAAGGCCCGTTTGATTGACCCATTTTGCGACCGCCAGCACATTGTTCGACGACAACGCGCACAGCGTGTTGCCCGCACCGCTTTGTTGAATCGCAAGGCCTGTTGCCACGCCTTCACAGATCACGAGCGGTTTGTTTTTGTCAACGACTGCCAGCCACGCTTGCAGCGGAGCCAGCGAATCGTCGGTCATTGCTCGCATCAATGAATCAGGCCCTGGAAAAGGCACAAAGGCGCCAACTGTCTGAGAACCTTTGGCCATGATCTTGTCGGTGCTGAACGCGACCTTTGGCATCAGGTGTTGCACACCGCACAACTCCACCATGCCTGGCCTGCCCAGCGGATCAGGGCGAAACATGGGCGCCATGATCGTGCCAGCAAATTTGTGACCCACCGGGTAAGCCCGCAAATCCGAGCCATCCAAAACGGCATGACCTTTGACAAGGTGCCGATGGTCAGCAGGCGGGACTTCAGCAGCCATCCATGAATTGAGGGTCTCTCGATTCAAGTCCAGATCAACCGGATGAATTTCAGACGCTTTCACCGGGCGCGGTAAAGCAGGTAATGGCCGGGGTGGCGCAAGATCACCATCCAGTCCCAAATCGCGTCCCGTGGCATACATGGTTTTCTTGCCATCGCTGGTTTGCCTGCCTTCCCGCCAGGGCGCAGGAAGATCGATGTCGCCACGAAACGAGAAAGCTGTTGCAATACCATCGTTGGACACCAGCAACTTGTAGACGGGTTTTGAATCAGAGCCATCGCGATAGCGCCCGTGCAGCCGTGACGGAATCAGACCAGCCGTTTGCAGCAGATCATCAGCCGCCCGCCGCACTTGCTCCGGGTCGTATGAGCGGCGTTGTTGGGGCGCTGAAGAATATTTCGGCACTTTGGTCAGTGCTGTCAGTTCACTGGCAACGCTCAACTGGTCGATATGGGTTGCCAGTGCTGGAGTCGATTTCTTTCCAAGACAGATGCCTCCAGCGGCCTGCCAAGGCGCACCCGCTGCCAGTCCTTTCTCGGCATAGCGATGCCACATTTTGAGAGAACCATCGCGCGCCACCGACAACCGTCCGCCAGGATTTCGACCGGTTTCACCAGGCAGGCGAAATTCAATCAAATGGTCTCTGATCTTTTGAATCTCGCAGCCGCGTGCAACGAGGTAGTTTTCCATCTTTTGCAGTGCATCCATGCTGATTCCTCAAGCATCGAGCCCCATGCGCAAGCCTGGTGCGTGACCCACATGACCATCACTCACCCAATGCGGTTTTCTGCGATCCGCAGCATGTTGCAAGCGCTTTGAAAAACTGTTGAGTTTGTCGGCCAATCCGCCCGGATGTTGCTTGTAGTCCGCCTCAAATCGTTGTTGCAAAGATCGCACATCGAAGGAATTGGCAGACGTGCCTCCGGTTTCATTCGTGCTTTGCTTTGTGTCGCCACTTTGCATGGCAGACGGATCAAAACGCGGGTCAACAAAACCGGGGGCCTGGGTTTGGCCCAAACTTTGGCCGCTCGCGTTCATGCCACGTCCAGCCATCGGACTCTCAGACGGACCAGGCGCTGCGCTGTCAGGGCCAGAGCCTTCACTTGGTGTGCGAGCCCTAGCAGACTGGCTAGCCGAGCTGGATGCAGTGGGTGAAACGGATGGACCCGGCAAAGCCAGGAAAGGCGCTATACCGGTGCCGCCACTGTTTGCATTGCTGGATTTTGTGATGTTGCTGGTATTGCTCGGACCAGAACCAGACTGAAATGGATTGATGGCATTGACCGCACCACTGATGCCACCGCCAAAGCCGACACCCGCAGAAGAGCCACCAATGGCACCCGCCGCCTTTTGAATCGGCATCAATGCACCCATGGCGCCGCCCGCAAGCCCCAGGGCACGGGCACCGGCGGCACTGGTGGCTAGTCCCGCCGCCACCGGCGCACCGCCCACCATGCCAGCCGCCGTGCCGGCGCTTTGCAGCGACATCGCCACCGTGCCATTGAGCATTGACCCCGCCAGGCCGGGTGCCATGTAACCCGTCACCCCATAGAACAGCGATGCGCCACCCACACCCAAATAGTCACCAAAACTGGGGCCTTCCGGATGCGCCGCGTAGGCAGCCGCAATGGTGTCTTTCAGCGCCTGGGTGAAGCTGTCACCAAAGCCGATGATCAAGTAGATGGTGAACAGTTTGACGCCAACGGAGATCGCATAGCCAAAGTATTTTTCCGATAAATTGTGCGTCCAGCGCGAGCCGGAAAACCCCAGCATCAACGCACCCCCGCCAATGATCAAGTACGACTCAACCAGGGTGATGAGCAGTTGAACCGCAATCAGCCCGTAGCCAAGGACAATAAAAACTGAGGCAACACCCACAATGATGGCGCTGAGCATGAATTTGCCCAGGCCTTGCCCCGAATTTGTCAAAGTGTTGATGATCATGTCACCCGTGCTGGGCGCGGCATCGTTGGAGAACTGCATCAGGCTGGCGGCTACTTGCAGCCCTTGGTCAAAAACAGCGGACGGCGACAACACGGAAGTGCCACCCACACCGGCACCGGCCGCCTTGAAGGAATTGATGATGGCGGGAATCCACTCGGGCGCCTTGATCAGCACCATGGCAAAAAATGACAGGGACATGACCTTGAACAGGGTCCCCACCATGATTTCCGAAAGCTCAGATTTTTTGAGTGTCAGCTGAATCGCCGACCAGGCGAATTCAAGTGCAGCCAGGCCAAAGAACAAATTGGTGGCGTAACCCAAAGCAGTCGCCATCCAGCCGCCGGATGCCCCTTGAACCTGACTCACCAGCGTGTCCATCATGCCAGCGGCATTCGCCAATGGCGTGATGCCGCACAGCAGCAGAAAAATGGCGACCCGCATCGATAGCACTCCGCTCAGTATTGGCCGGAGTGGTTGCGAAAGAAGTTGCGGTACAAAAGCTCGTCCTGGTACTTTTCGTTTTCCTGTTTGGCGATGGCATTCAGTCGGGCCTGTTCCGCCGCAATGATGGTGCCGTGCAGTGCTTGGGTTTCATTGACCATCATGCCGGCAATTTGATTGCCAGCCTGAATTGCTTGCAACCGGCCCGCCGCAGTCTGGGATGCCAACTGAATTTGCTGCAAAGCACTTTGCGTTGTCGAAAAATTGTTGGCGTTCAAGCCCAATTGCTGCAACGCCGCGCCAATCTGGTTGTTCAAGCCCTTGTTCCAATTCACCAGATTTTGCTGTTGGTTCGAAAGCAAATTTCCGTTGCCGTAGGTTGTTTGCATGTCGGTGATGGAATTGACAGTGGCGTTCACAATGCCTTGCGTGTTTTGAATCGTGCTGACCAACGATGTCAAACGCGCCGCAATGCCGCTCCACGCCTGAATCGGAATGCCGAGCGTGTTCTGGTACATGTTCTGGTACATCTGGATTTGCTGCTGCAGCTGTTCCAGATTGCTTGAATAGACATTGACCAGCTCGGCGTTGTTCAGCCACTGGGTGGCTTCCATGGCACCCACAAACCCACCGCCACCGGCGTGAGCGGATGGTATCGACGCTAAAGCAAAGGCAGCCGCCACTGCGGCGCTGGAAAGCAGCTTCTTGGGCTTCATGGGGATTTCCTTTATTGAACACGGTTGTCCCATACCGGCCAGACGCAAGTTGACGCAAAAAAGTGGCCCTCCCACGATCAAACAACCAGTAAAACCGTGGTGACACAGGGGAGGTCTGTGCGAGCGTCGGGCCAGATGCTCTTTGCTGACCTGTCACAGTCAATAGCTATCCCACAAACGAGCGGCGTCGAACTGGCCGCGCTCCCGCAGCCAGGCAGACGGCCAGGTGCGGGCATCCAGCTTTTGCAGATGCCGAATCCGCGCCAAATCCTCGCGTCCACTGGCACCTACAAATGCCATTTCAGGCGCTGTAAGTCCCAACTCGAACACGCGGGAACCGTCCGGGTGCAGGTGGTAATACTGGCGTTTTGGCACGGCGTTGCTGACGATCTGGATTTGCCGACGGTTGAGTCCAATCGATTGATACAGGCTGCACAATGCTTCAGTTTGTGCTTGCGGGTTTGGCAACAGGATTTTTGACGGGCAGGATTCAAAAATCACATCGGCAATGCCACTGCGCGACAAATCGCTCAGGGACTGGGTGGCAAAAATGACCGCCACGTTCGATTTGCGCAGCACCTTTAGCCATTCGCGAATCTTGGCCCTGAAGGCGGAGTGCCCCAGCATGATCCAGGCCTCATCAAGCACCAACAAGGTGGGTTGACCCAGAAAACGCTGTTCAAGCCGGTGAAACAGATAGGCAAGAACGGGCAAAACAATCTTTTCGCCGCGAGCCATCAGGTGTTCAAGCTCGAAGACCTGGAAGATGTCCGCCTGGAGTCCATCGCTTTCGGCATCCAGCAACCGCCCCGCTGATCCACGCAGCGAGTAGTATTCCAACGCTTCACGCAGACGGTTGTCCTGCAGGGTCAACAGAAAGTTTGACAGCGTGCGTTGCTCCGCGCAGTCTGTGGATGCCGCCAACTGGTTGACGGCGCGAAAGAGCTCTTTGCGCAGTTCTGGTGACATGGCCACACCTTGCAGCTCGGCCAGGCTTTCCAACCATTGCGCCGCCCAGCTGCGCTCAACTTCACCGTCAATTTGCCCCAAGGGACAAAACGTGATGTTGTCTGATTCGCCGGCAATTTCGTAATGCTGGCCACCGGCCGCAGCCACCAAGGGGAACATGGAATAGCCCTTGTCAAAGACAAAGGCTTGCGCGCCTGGATACCGAAAATGCTGCGCCACCAGCGTTGCCAACAGCGTGGACTTGCCCGATCCGGTCGGTCCAATAATGGCCGTGTGGCCTAAATCGCCAGCGTGCAAACAAACTCGATATGGCGTTGCACCATCAGTTTTTGCCTGCAACAGCGGCGCCGAATGTTCAGGATAGAACGGACACGGGTGAGCATCCGGACCGGCCCAAATGGCCGTGAGGGGCAGTAAGTGCGCCAGGTTCAAGGTGTTGACCAGCGGGCGACGCACATTGGCATACAGATTGCCAGGCATGCTGCCCAGATAAGCTTCCACCGCATTGACCGACTCGACGCGCGCTGTGAACCCTGCATTGGCGATCATCTTGGTCACGTACTGAGCCGCATCACGCAATTGCTGCAGGTTGGCGCCAGACAACAAGACGACGCTGGTGTAATAGCCAAACCGCACCAGGCCGCTGCTGGCCTCGGCCATGGCGGCGACCGCATCCGCCGCCATATCGTCCGCATCAGCATTCACATGGGTGACGCCGCCGCCCTGGCTTGAGCGCATCAAGTTCATCAGTGACAGCCGCTTTTGCGCCCACTTGGATCGGTACTTTCCCAAGGCCTTGTCTGCTTCACGCACCGGCATGAAAATGAAGCGGTTTGACCAGCGGTATTCCACTGGCAAGCGTGACAAGAAGTCCAGGATGCCGGGGAAACTGGCGCCAGGAAAGCCCGTCACGGCGATGCAAATGGCTGTTTTGTCGTCAATCCGGGGCTCGAACCCCGTCACAAAGTCGTGTTGACCCAGTACCGCGTCCAGGTACATCGGCACGGTGCCCATGACGAAACTGGCGCGCGGTGCCAGAGCGACACAGGAAGCCAAATGCGCCAGAAGCTGACTCTCAACCGATCCGGTCTCGTCGTCAATTGTGTCCACCAGGCGACGGATCTTGAGCGTGCCTGCCAGCCGTGATTCAATTTCAGTCAGAACAGTTTTGAAGCGGCTCAAACTGCGCTCTGCCATTCCGGTTTTTTGGTCCCCGTCCACAAACAGCATCTCGGCTTTTGCCGCAGCATCACGGTCCGGATGCCAGCACAAGACCAGCGTGTAGTCACTTTGAAAACCAGCCCAATCGCCTTCATGCGCGAGCCGGCGGCAATCGTCCAGGAGTCGGGTGGTACGGTCAGGAAAGGCACCATCCAAAGGGTAACCAGGGGATTGACGGCGCACGGCATCCACATTCAAGCTCCAACCATCATCAAGTGCCAGGGCCGCATTGATGCGAGCCGACACGGCCGCCAGTTCCTCTTTGGTGGCACTGTCCAGGTCCGGGCCGCGAAATTCAAAACCCGCCAGCAGGCCACCAGATTTTGTGAGTACCACGCCGTTGTCGATCAGCGCCGCCCAGGGCAGCAGATCAGGCAGCCCTTGGGCCTGGCTGCGAAATTCTTTCAAGAGCATTGTTCAGTCTCCGAATTTGCGCGGCGAGGCAAACGGGGTTGCGGCACTCTTGTACAGCTTGCGGTATTGCAAACTGCGCCCAAAGGTCTTGGAGAGTTGGGGGTCAAAGTTGGCGGCACGCGTCAACACCCATGCGCCGACAGCCCACAAAATCAGGCCAAAAATGGCGGCCCAGAGTTGAAACAATGACACAATGAACACACCTGCCACGATGCCGAGCGCCAGGATCAGCTCTCGCTCAGCGCCCAGCAGCAGCATGGGCCTGAGCATGGATTGATGCAGCGGTACTGAAAAGTCAGCACCCTTGTCTTTGCTTTGATCAACCATGATGTGTGCTTAGAAACGGCGCACCATCAGATCAAGGCGCCGCTGTTGACCAGACCGATCATGCTCAGGAAGTTGGCGCCAAAAACGATCAGTGCCACGCCGAGCACCACGTACAGCAATTTCTTTGCAATCCCACCTAAGTCGTCACCACCAAAAATCAGCGCCGCACCCGCAGCCAGAAAAGCCACGGTCGAAATACCGGTGGCCACTGGCCCGGTCAGGTTGTTGACGACCGTGGTGATCGGGCCGTCCCAAGGCAGAGCTGGGCCCGCATGGGCGATCTGAGATGCAAGTCCGGCAGCGCCGAATGTGACTGAAGTGGCAAGCTTTTTGAGAGATTTGGTGAGCCTGGTTGTTTGGAAATGCACGATCTACTCCAGTTGGAAAAAAGACATCAGCCTGTTTGGCTGGTGCTTGATACCGCTGGAGTGCAAGTGGCCGAGCGCAGCCGTGACGAGATGCGCGACCAAACCACTCACCCAGGCATTTTTTTATGCAAGCGACAGATTAGAGATAGATTAAAGAAAGATTAGCTACTTTTGGCGCTATCTGCATGTTATTGATTTGAATTGCGATTTTGATCATTTTGAGTTCGCCGCGGTATGTGCTATGCCGTGACTTGGTATGCGCTATGCCGTGGTTTGGTATGTGCTACGCCGTGTCGGTATGCGCTATGCCGTGCTTTCCGGTATGTGCTATGCCGTGCTTTTGTGGATAAGTCAGCGCCCGCTGTGGACAAGCCCACGCTTGAGTAGATACCTTGCTTGACTCACGGTCGGCACTTTTGACAGGTGCACCAGGTCTGAAGCATCGATTTCCCAGCGCCAGTGTGTGACCTCTTCCAGCCTTTTCAGGGCTGACTTCAGTTCCTGTTTGAACCCTTTGATGGCGGCGTTTTGACTCCCGCACAGTCGTTGCAGGGTTTCGACTTTGACGGGGAACGGCTTTGCATGGGAGCTGTAATAGCCGTGCAACCACTGGGCAAGGGGTCGCTTTTTGAGTGCCATGCGCTGGCCAAATTCCACACTTGACCAGCCGTCGAGGCCGTAGAGCTCGACGATTTTGGGGTTCATTTCAATGACGTACCGGCCGGTCTGATCATCCCGGCCACCATGATGAAGAATGGGGCCGAAATAAGTCCGATGCGCATCTTTTATTTCGACCACGCTGGACGCCAGTCGCGCAAACGCCCCCTTCAGCCATTCATGCTGACTTTTGCCGTTGCCGCGCCCAATGCTCTTCAAGAACTGTGAGGCAGTGAACTGAATCCTGCACCCAAGCCCTCCCGTTCTGGCCAGCTGCAGCGCTTGTTCCCACACATCCAGGTCAGCCTGGTCCAGTTGCGGCCCCGTGTGAATGATCCTGATCCCTTCGACACTGGCTTTCTGCACGCGCTGCTGGAACGACCTGGGGCCGCGCCGGACCACCCCAAACAGTGCCGATCTGAGGACACTGTTCGGGACACCCCGGCATACTTCTGCCCACAGGGGCAGTTGCACATCCAAAAGTTTGTCCGCGCCAACTATTTGAAGTGCCGCGGCTTGTTGCCCCCGTGCTTTGGCCAGCGCCAGGTTTTCCTCGAAGGTCCTTTTTGGACGCATCAACCCAAACCGCCAGTCTGAATCTTGCGAGGCCGACCCCGGCCTCGCACCGGCTTGACCAGAACCATCGCCGTGGCTGGAGCTGGTTGGGCCAGTTCAGGCTGCGGGATTCGACCCGTGGTCGTGATGGGCAGACCCAGGATAAACGCCTGGATGTCCGATGAGCGCCACCGAACCGATGTGCCAATTTTGACGGGCGGCGGAAAGCCGGGTGGCGGCTTTTTGCGCCCGTATTGCCAATTCCAGATGGAGGCGGCACTGATTTTGAGTATCTTCGCAACATCGGCCGCAGCCAACAGTTCCAAATTCTGCATTTTGATCAACTTTAAAAGTTGATCCCAGCGAGAGATTTTGGAGATTTAGCGCGCCCACGCAGTCAGCGGGCGGGATCGATGACCCGCCGACGCTCACGCGCGAGCGGCAGGCGGGCACGGAAAAAGCTTGGGGGTGAGCGTATCGGTCACTGTACACAGCACCGACTTGACAATGGAGCGCACCTGCAGGTCAGCCGCAATGATTGCTTTTAAGGCAGACCAAAAAACAGATGTTTGCGCCACAACCCGTGCGGTTGCAGCGCGCCGCAATACCCTGGCAATTTTTGCTTGATGATCATCCCTGATCCTGTTTTTTTGTTTAATGGCGTACTCTATTTGAGCCGCCTTACCGATTCCTGATTGAGTTGCAAGGTGTGCCAATTTGATGAACACCATGCCAACCACAAGACATACTGCCTGACCATAAAAATTGCCGGCAACGATGTCAAGCTGCAAGGCGCTGACCATCATGAACTCAAAGGTCAGTAATAATTTCCCGTAGGTTTTTTGAATGAAAATGGTATTCGCGCTGTTGTCAGGGAAATAATCACTTTTCATAAGGTGCGGCGTCCACGATTCGGTTTGAAAGTTATCCAAGCCGTCTCAGCTCAAAACCCGTGGCACTTGACCAATTGGTGACTTCGGCCACTTCATCGATCATTCGGCCGGTTGGATTTCTGCTGATCGAGATCACCATATCGACCGCTTCGCTGATGAGTTCTGGTGCAGCAGGCACGCCTGCTTCCTGAATCAGCTGACCCACTCTGATCAAAGCGGTGCCCGTGGAATTTGCATGAACCGTGCCGACGCCCCCGGGATGCCCCGTGTTCCAGGCCTTGAGCAGCGCCAGAGCCGACTTGTCCCTGACTTCACCGACCACAATCCGGTCCGGCCTCAAGCGAAGCGTGGCTCTGAGCAAACTGACTTGATCAATCGTTGCAGAGGTTCTCAAAAACACCGTGTTTTTGACGCTGCACTGCAGTTCCAGCACGTCTTCAATGATGACGATTCGGTGGTCTGGTGAAATGACGGCAATCTCGTTCAGAACCGCGTTGGCCAAGGTCGTTTTGCCGCTTCCTGTGCCACCTGCAATCAAGATATTCTTTCTGTCTGCCACAGCGGCTTTGATCAATGTGGCTTGCAACTGCGTCATCACCATCGTGTTGACATAGTCCGCCAGGCTAAAGATCAGCTTTGCCCTTTTTCTCAGGGCAAACGTGGGTGCCGGTACAACTGGCGGAATCAAGGCCTCGAAGCGCGACCCATCCAAAGGCAATTCGCATTCCAGAATCGGGTTGTCCGCAGTGACCGTGGTTCCCAGCATGGCCGCCACGGTGGCCACAATCGACATGGCACGCACACGGTCAATCCTGCCAATGCATTGCATGCCGCCTGCATGGGAGTCCGTCCACAGGTCTCCTGCCGGGTTGAGCATGATCTCGACTACCTGGTCATCAGCCAGGGCAGCAAGGATGTCGGTCCCCAGGGCTCGCCGAAGCGCATCGTCAGACCGGCGGTGAAACTCCTGGCCTGACGTGGTGGGGTGGGTCTTCATGCCTGAATACAGGCCATCCGCAAGCACTTGCAAACACCCGGTTGTTTCCACTTTTGAGAGCGCGCCGAATCAAAAGACCCACTGAAATACTTGGGTATTCTGATTATTTACTTGCTACAAACGGTCTGCCTATTGGCCGGACAATTGCCTTATTTTTGGCAATTTATTCTGCTTGTGAAATTGTGGCCACTCTGTATATTTACAGACATCAACACATTTTCAAGGGATAGCAATGAAGGTAGCAGACGTCGCAAAAAGCATTATCGAAACAGCAAGTACGAGTGATTTAAAAAACCTGCAAACCCTGAAGACGGTATGCAACAGTGATTCTGCGTTTGTCGCAGCAGTCAAAAAATATCAGGCGTACCAAAAACTGCTTCAAAAGGCATTCTTATTGAGCCGAACCTGGCAAAAATTGGGTCAAGCTCGCACCTGGAAGATTACTGTCAAAGCACTTCAGGCTGCGCTCAAGGCATTGGCTTCAGGATTCAAACGTATGAATGACTTGATCGAATTGCCACTGTTGTTGCAGAAGCAGATTGATAAGTTACTCAAAGCCAATAACTTCCAAATGTCACACGCGGTGTAGTTATTTGTTGATCCTGAAAGGTGGTACTCAATGGATGTCAAACACTTTGAATCATTGTCGAAAAAGTGGGCTTTCAAACTGCGTGAAGATGCGCGTGATATTGCGCAGGAAATTATTATTTTTTATCTCTCCAGGCAGTTTGAAGGTAAGAGTCTGGACATCTTTCAACCGGGACATGAGGGAGCACTGTTTGAGCTGCTCAAGCACAAAATCAGGGGCAATAATTTGGAAAGCTTGGGTGGCAGTGGAAGGCGGTTTGGTGGGGCGGGTGATGAGGACGATGAAGGCACGATCGACATTCAGGACGAAATTGAATCACCGGATGAAGTGGCCGATCAGCTCGACAAACGCCTGAAATTTGAAGAGGCGTTTTCCTGTGAGTTGGATCAAATTGACGAACTGAACAACTTGGCGGGTAGCGACCTGGGTGACGCCTTTGGCTTTACAGGCGCCAATGGCAGAGCCGTTTTATCCCAGCTCAAGAAGGAAATTGTGGCCAGTGCCCAAAGGCGGTTCAACGCCAATTTGCGGGCTGCAAAACCGCCCTCAAGGGCAAAAGCCCGGCGGCAGATGGCGACGGCGTAACCGCCAGCCGCACTTGCGCCAGAGCAGGTTTGGCTGCAAACGAAGACATCTCAGGCAATTTTGCCACCTGGCCACCAGGTATCCCGGGCACCTTCACGCCGGCTTGTTGAAAGACTTTTTGTGCGTAGGCAACACCAATTTTCGAATCAGACCGGCCAGTGTTGTAAATGCTCAAGGCGCTGCCCAGCGAGCCGGACCGTTCATAGCCGGCAGCCAGAATATTTGCTCCGGCTGCGATGTTGGTGCAAGGGTCGAACACTTGCTCCACCGACAGTCCCAACGCAGGCAAATTCTTGCTGTTGATTTGCACCAAGCCCATATCCACGCTTTCACCGCGTCCGACAGCTGCTACCGCAGCGGCCACGGCAGCAGCTTTTGAGGCAAAAGTCACTGATTTTCGGGTCGTGTTGTTGTTGATCACCCAAGGCTGGCCGCCAGATTCCTGCTTCACCACAGCGGCCATGGTGACCGGATCGACGGCAGGTGCGCACATCATCAAGAGTTCGAGCATGGCGCCCTCCGTCAACCAAATTTTGAGCCAATGATGAACGCAGCTACTGTTGAAAACGCACCCATCCCGGCAGCCGCAAGCACATAGAGCGATGTGAATGCGTCACGCGCAGTAGCGATCAGCCTGGCATCATCCAGGTCAACCTTGACCCGGCTTGGCGCTGCCTCCAAAGCATCCACCACGGCCTCAGTCACTGCAGGCTTCAAAGTCTCACCAACACGGCGCGGGAACTTTTGCAGCTCCCCACGCATGGCCGTCATCATGGACACAATCAATTCGAGATTTTCATCATCGTGACTGGGCACCCTTCCCTGCCCTGGCGCGCGCTTGACCAGCACACCCGACAGCGCTTCAAACTCAATTCGCATGGCTGCAGCAGGCACCTGGCGCAACAACACGGGCAAGAGCCAGATCCAGTTGGGATCACTTTCACCCATTCCGGCGCGGACCGCCACATCAACGATGTTTTGAATATCAGACGGCAAACCGGAAGGCGCAAGCCGAGCTGTCAATTCATCAACCAAGGTGCCAGGGCGCCGGGCAAGCGCCGGGGACGGTGCAGCCCGCGGCACAGCAGCAACGACCCCGATGATTTGGTTGCTGACACGCTGCTCTTCCTCATCAACGTCACTCATCTTCAAGACTCCAGGGCGGCCAGCTTGCGGCCAACGATGCCACGGTAGGTTTGGGCGACCGTGCGCGTGCCGATGGCCACACCCGATCCAACCACGTTGCCCTTTTCAATGACCGTGTGCAATGGCATGGAGCCGATCAACTCAGCCGCGCGCGGCATCATGGCCGGCAGCTCCAGTTCGGTCCATGAATAATCTTCGCCTGACAACAGGCTCTTCCTGATTTTTGATTTGTCCCAAAATTCAAAAGACTTTCCCGCGCCATGCTTCAAATTGATCAGCACAACGCCGTCTTGGTAAAACACGGGACTCCTGCCCACGCGGGTTTCCAGTTGATTGGTGCTCGACGCATCAATACCCATCACCCATATGGGTGTCGGATTCATCAGCGCCATCAGGCTTAAAACGGACTCCGTGATGTAGAGGCCGGCCGCAGACGGCAAGGAAAAGACAAGACGGATTTCGTCTGTTTCGTTGATCTGGGTTTCAGCCAATTCATTGATCAGATTCAGCCAGTCGTCTTCTGATTTGATGGGGCGTTGCAGTCCAATGATCTGGATGTCGTTGACGATTTCAGTTTTATATCCGTTATCGCACACCACATCAGGATTCATCGGGTCCGCGTCGATGACAATCAATTTATCAATTTTTGGCATACCAGAAACTTCATGGTTGATAAAACTATCTACCAGGCAGCGGGACATAAAGCTTTTACCCACACCACCTTTATCACCGTCAATAAAATATGATTTGATCATGATTATCCTTTTGGTTGTTTAAACTTCACACCGATAAACTATTGTCCAGACTTCCATTTGGCAATTGCTTCGTCATATTGAGATAATGCGCGTTCATACATTCCCCGTATTCTGTTTTCGGCAGCAATCACATCGAACATCCCGGCGGGGATTTTTCCGTTTTCTGGAAGTGTTTTTGAAACAGTTAAATAGTCATCTATATTCATTTTTGTAACATCAACGAGTTCGTCTTTGATCTCAATAAACTTGAGTTTTGTTATTTCGTCAGGAAATTGGGTTTGACTCGCACTGGTTCGATTAACTTCCGTTTTTGTTTTTTCTTGACTTGCCTGAGATGCATCCATCGCTAGCGGTTCTTCCAACTCAAGCGGGGTGCGAGTTAAACCAGTTCTGGTGGAGGAAGGCTTGAGCTTTCTGCCTCTTTTCAATGGCTTGAGTCCGCGCTCTTCTCGAACGATGCCGAGGTGCCGCACCAGGTGCCCTTTGGTGACCTTGATGTCATTTTTTTGGAGGGCGGAAGCAATCCGTTCCAGTGACATGCCTTGACTCAAAAAATCTTCAATGACCTCGAAGGCAGAGCGCACGATCAGCGCAGGGTCATCCTTTTGGGCAAGTTCAATTTCTTCACGTAGGATTGAGTCGATTTCTGAGCTGATGCTGTGCATGATCCCCATACCGGCAGGGCGCAAGTTCTAGCGTGACAGGCGTTGCGACAGGCGACACAATGTGCGCGACACGCGAACTGACAGGGAAATCAATTACGGTCGCACGAGCTGCCGACAAGCAAATCGACAGCCAACCCAAAATGACACGACAGACGAGCTGACAGGCGAATCAATTCACCAGCAGCGTGGGAGTAGCAGAGACTCACCGTGCAGGGTAAGGGCCTTGTGCCCACGTTTTCTGCGTAGCAAAAAACGTGGCAGCGGCCCCCTGCTCAGGGCGTTGCCCCGAGACCCCGGTCAAACAGCCGTGTCGCGCGTTGCTTGACTTTGAAGGAGCATCGACTGCCAATCGTGCCCGGTACACTAATGGCGTCTATGCAAATGTTGATGCCGGGGCCAGTTTGATTTGGTGCCGTAGATAAGATTTACCCAAGGATAGGCAAATATAAGTATGAAACTCGGCGTCAATATCAACGACTTGCTGGGTGACGACATTAAGAACTCGGTTCAACCTGGTCCGCGCGGCACTGTTGCTGCATTGTGCAACGCAAGCTGCCACTGGGGGCATGCACGTTACAGTTACGGAAATTCGAACAAATTGGAGTGGCTTTTGAGGAGTCAGAGCCAGCCAGCAATTCAGGGACTTTTGCATGGATGACGTTTTCAGTTTTCGCAACCGGCTTATTGGCGAATACAGCTCGTTTTCTCGCAGCTTTTCCAAAGTTGCAGCACCAGATATTCTGGTTAAAGTGGAAGAAGAATATGCCCGTGGCCGTTACTGGCCGGAGCCACTGATTCAAATAAACCCCAACTACAAGCGCAGCGGCACGGTTCAGCAATTGGCAAAAGACGGGGTGCTGCATCCAGATTGCGCGCACATCTTCCAGGCTGGAAAAGCTGAGGGAAAGTCTGCTGATCTGCACCTTTATGTCCACCAGTTGCAAGCTTTGGCCAAGGCACAGAAGCGGCAAAGTTTTATTGTGACCACTGGCACAGGCTCAGGTAAGTCTCTGTCGTTTTTCATTCCGATCATCGACCGCATCGTTAAGGCCAAGGCGGTTGACCCTCAGAATCGCACGCGGGCGATCGTTATTTACCCGATGAATGCGTTGGCCAATAGTCAACTTGAGGAACTGGACAAGTTCCTGCATGGCTACCCCGCAGGTGAAGCCCCTTTTACAGTGGCCCGTTACACGGGGCAAGAGAGCAAGACCGAGCGGCAAGAGATTGCCAACAATCCGCCCGACATTTTGCTCACGAACTTCATGATGTTGGAGTTGATCCTCACGCGCTTTGAAGAGGTTGACCGCCAGGTGGTGGAACACTGCCAGGGGCTTGAGTTTCTGGTGTTGGATGAGCTCCACACCTACCGTGGCAGGCAGGGGGCCGACGTGGCGCTGCTGGTGCGACGTTTGCGTGAACGACTTAAAGCCGATCAACTCGTGTGCATTGGTACATCGGCCACCATGTCTTCAACGGGCACACAAGCCGACCGCAACCAAACTGTGGCGAGCGTGGCCAGCTTGCTGTTCGGGGCATCCGTTACAGAAAATGACGTGATTGGCGAAACACTTCAGCGGGTCACCAACCCCGCTAAAGACGTGCTGGCCATCAAGCCGCTGCTGAAAGCTGCTCTGTTGAAAGACGCCCATTCTTGGGTCGACTTTGAAGTCTTTAGCGACGACCCTTTGGCCATTTGGACTGAGCTTACGCTTGGCATAGAGTTGCCTGCTGATGAGCCCCCCCGCCGTGCAAAGCCCATTACTTTGAGAGATGCCGCAGCCCTTTTGGCAACCGATGCGCAATGTAGCTTTGAGGAGGCCTCGACTGGCTTGCAGCGCTTCTTGGTGGCAGCCAAAGATGTCAAGACGGCACAGGGCCGTGCCCCTTTTGCTTTCAAGCTCCACCAGTTCATCAGCGGCCCCGGCAAAGTGCTCGCCACGTTGGAGGCGGCTGGCGTGCGCCACATCACACTGGATGCCCAGCGTTTTGCGCCCGGGCGTCAAGAAGAAGGTGCACAACTGTATCCGGTCCACTTTTGCCGTGATTGCGGGCAAGAGTACCATCCGGTGTGGCGCTCGGGGCAGGCTGCGCAGGAGTACACCCCCCGGGAAATTGACGATATCTCTGGCGACGATGACGACAACGCACGTTATGGGTTCTTATGTCCGTCAAATCTGCAGCAGTCCTACAAAGGTGCCATTGAGGATTTGCCCGAGTCCTGGCTGGACCTGACCAAGGCCGAACCAAAAATCAAAAGCACTTTCAGGAAACATGTCCCCGAAAACGTTCAGGTCAGCCCACAAGGCTGGCAAGGCAGCGGCGAGTCCTATTGGTATATCCCCGGCAAGTTTCGCTTCTGCCTGAACTGTGGCCAAACACACGAAGTCCACGGCAAAGACATCAATCGCTTGGCCAGCTTGTCGGGAGAGGGGCGATCGTCGGCCACCACCATCCTCACGCTCAGTGCCATCCGACAGCTTTTTGATGCGAAGGACATGCCTTCTGATCAGCCTGATCCGCGCAAGCTTCTGGGCTTCACAGATAACCGGCAAGATGCCGCCTTGCAGGCAGGGCACTTCAACGACTTCGTGTTTTTGCTCACCCTGCGCTCAGCCCTCATTGGTGCTTTGCAAAACAACCAGGGCGTTTTAACTGAAGAATCTCTGGCAGATGCCGTTTTCAAGGCGCTTGGTTTTGACAAGACTGACTTTGGCACTCTGGCCGAATACCTGCGCACGCCCAAGCTGATGGGCCTGGCGCGTCAAGATGCGCAGCGCACCTTGCGCTTCATCATTGGGTACCGCCTCTTGCGCGACCTGCGCCGTGGCTGGCGTTTCAACAATCCCAATCTGGATCAGCTCAACCTGCTGTCCATTGCCTACCGGGGCATTGGTGAATTTGCGGCCGAGGCATCTTTGTTCACTGGTAGCCCAGTGCTGTCCAAGATCAATCCCACGCAACGCTCTGTATTGGCCCGCATGTTGTTTGACAGCATGCGCCGCAGTCTGTGCCTTGAGACGCGCTACCTGGATGCGGTGGAGCAAGACAAGGCCAAGACCACGGCGCACCAGCACCTGAACGAGCGATGGGCCTTTGCGTCTGACGAGAACCTGGAAACCTCCAAGTACCTGATTCTCACCAAGCGTCCTGAATACAAAGGCAAGCCTCGCGTTGACCTGGTTCCAGGCGGCTCTCGCTCCCGCCTCCTGAAGGAGCTCAAGGCAGCGTCCTTCTGGAAAGATAGTGCTGCGGCTGGACAAGTCGTCGGCTGGAAAGATGCGCAGTGGGTTGAGCTGATGGAGCAGTTGCTTCAGGCAGCTTCCAACTACGGCTACGTCCAGAAATTTGATGTGGACAGCCAGGTCATTGGCTGGCGGCTCAATGCTTCCTCCATGGATTGGCTGCTGGTCGATGAATCGCAAGCGCTGGAAGACGGCAAACACAACCAATTCTTCCGCAACCTCTACCAGGCCGTGGCCCAAACCCTGCGTCAGCAAGGCCACCCCCTGTTCGACTTTGAGGCGCAGGAGCACACCGCACAAGTGGATTCCGCCCGGCGCCAATTGCTGGAGCAGCGCTTCCGTTACACCGAAAAAGACCGCAAGGACTGGCTGGACAACCCAGCCCATGAAGCGCCGTTAGAGCGCCTGCCAGTGATGTTCTGTTCGCCCACGATGGAATTGGGTGTCGATATTTCAGCGCTCAACACGGTCTATTTGCGCAATGTCCCACCCACACCGGCCAACTACGCCCAGCGCAGTGGAAGAGCGGGACGCTCAGGGCAGCAAGCACTGGTGATCACGTATTGCGCAGCGCTTAGTCCGCACGACCAATGGTTTTTTCACCACGCCACCGAAATGGTTCACGGTATCGTCAAGCCCCCCACTTTGGATTTGGCCAACCGCGATTTGATTGAAAGCCACTTGCACGCGGTGTGGCTTGCTTCGGCACAGGTGCAGTTGGACACTAGCATCGCGCCGCTGCTCGATCTGGAGCAGGCAGACAAGCCCTTGCAGCCTGCGTTACGAGACAAGCTTCTCGCCCCTGATGTCACTGCTCGCGCTCTGCAGAGTTCTCAAGGCTTTATGGCTCAGTTGGCCTCGGTGCTCAACAACAGTCCTTGGTTCACTGCAGACCATGTGGTCAACACCATTGAGCGCGCGGGTAAAGATTTCAACGCGGCGTTTGAGCGTTGGCGCGCCTTGGTCGATGCCACCCGCAAGCAAATGGACATGGCCGACCAGGTGGTCAAGAGCTACACCACTTCGCATTCAGAAAAGCAAAACGCCCAGCGCCGCTATGGCGATGCCGCCCGCCAATACAGTGTGTTGCTCAAATCTGGCAATGGGCAGAACTCAGATTTTTATACCTACCGCTACCTGGCCAGCCAGGGGTTTTTGCCTGGCTACAACTTCCCGCGCTTACCTCTCATGGCCTGGATTCCAGCCAAGGGCGGTACCGCTGCCAAAGGTAAAGATGACGAAGGCAGCATGGTCAGCCGCCCGCGCTTTTTGGCGCTATCCGAGTTCGGGCCCCGCAGCCTCATTTACCACCAGGGGCGCATGTACCGCGTGGTGCGCGCCAAGCTCAACGTTGGTTCGGCGGACCACATCTCTGGCAACAGCACGCTCGCCACTGTGGCCAGCCGGGTATGCAGCCAGTGCGGGTACGCCCACATGGGTGAAGACGATGGCACTGAGCCACACCAAAATTGCTGCGAAAACTGTGGTGCGCTGCTAACCGACCATGATTGGGTCAGGAACCTCTACCGGATTGAGACGGTAGAGACTATCCCCGTCGAGCGCATCTCCATCAACGACGAAGACCGCCAGCGCCAGGGTTTCGAGTTGCAGACCACCTACCGGTTTTTGCCGGGACCGGACGGTAAAATCGCCCAACACAAGTCGGTCATCAGCAGTGACGGTGGTGACGAGCCGCAAGCCTTGGCCGCACTGACGTATTCTCCGGCCGCTCAGATTTGGCGCATCAACCGCGGTTGGCGCCGACGCAAAGACAAGGAACAACTCGGCTTTTACATCAACCCCATCACCGGACAGTGGAGCAAAAAAGACGAGCCAGGTGCCACCGACGATGGCGCCAGCAGCGACGATTTGCTTGACAAGGTACCCAACCAGCAAATCGTCCCTTTCGTGGAAGACCACCGCAACATCCTGATTCTGGCCCCGACGACACCGCTGGATCTGGAAGCCATGGCCACTCTGCAAGCCGCCCTCAAACGCGGCATTGAAATGACCTTCCAAATTGAAGAGTCCGAGCTGGTGGCAGAACCCCTGCCCAAGCAGGACGAACGCCAAGCCCTGTTGTTTTATGAGGCTGCTGAGGGTGGTGCCGGTGTGTTGACCCGCCTGGCCACCGAGCCCCAGGCTATGGCCCAAGTTGCAGTTGCCGCCTTGCGTGTGATGCACTATCAGGACCCTGTTGGCCCTTGGTTGGTAGATGACTTGCCCGCGTTGGAGCAAAAAACCCCTGACGGGCACAGCATTTGTGAAGCCGGTTGCTACCAGTGCCTGTTGTCGTATTTCAATCAGCCCGACCACGACCACATCAACCGCCGCAACACGCAGGCCATTGAAATGTTGGTGGCTTTGGCCAACGCCCAAGTAGCTGTCTCGCCCGCTGTGGTGGGGGATGCCGGAACACACGACGCACTTTTTTACGAATGGCAACACGCGCTTCAGGCTGGCGGGCACAAGGCACCTGATCAAACGCAGTTGCAAGTGCTCGGTGGCCAGCTTACCGTGGCAGGTCAGTACAAAGCTGCCCGCACCCTGGTGATACTGCGGCCTCTGCAGTCTGCATGGCAGGCCGAACTCACCGATAAAGGCTGGACCGTTATAAATATGTCCAATTCAGCCCAGTGGTCAGAGCAGTTCGCCGCTTATCCTCATGTCTTTTGTTAATTCCAAACCTTTTCACGCATGACCACAGCCACCCATGACTTCAACCCAGGCAACCTGGTGCGTGCTCGCAACCGCGAATGGGTGGTGCAAGCCTCAGACAACCGGCAAAACGATGGCAGCAGCCTACTGCGCTTGCGCCCCCTGGGCGGAGCGGATGAAGACATCATCACCCTGATTCCTGAGCTTGAATTTGCCCCTGTTGAGCCGGCTACCTTCGCCTGGCCCAATCCCGATCAAGCTGGCAACCACGCCGCCGCCTTGCTCTTGCGGGATGCTTTGCGCCTGAAGCTGCGCGCGGGTGGCGGGCCTTTCCGCTCGTTTGGCAACATCGCCGTTGAGCCGCGCGCCTACCAGTTGGTGCCCTTGCTGATGGCCTTGCGCCTGAGTACCGTGCGATTGCTGATCGCCGACGACGTCGGCATCGGCAAAACCGTAGAGGCCGGCCTGATCGTGCGCGAGTTGATGGATCGCGGGGAAGTCAGCCGCCTGGCCGTGCTGTGTCCACCCCACCTAGTGGAGCAGTGGCAGGGGGAGTTGCTCAACCGTTTCAACATGCAAGCCATCGCACTCACCTCTGCCAGTGCCAGCCGTGTGGAGCGCGATTTACCCCATGGCGTGGGCCTGTTTGACCATTACCCGATTGTTGTGGTCAGCCTGGACTACATCAAAAGCGAGCGCCACCGTGAGCATTTTTTAAGCATCGCCCCCGAATGCATCATCGTGGACGAAGCCCATACCTGTGCCAGCAGCGGCGCGGGCAAGCAGCTGCGCTTTGAGTTGCTGCAACGCCTGGCCAAAGACCCAGAGCGCCACCTGCTGCTGCTCACCGCCACGCCTCACTCGGGCGACGAGGTCGCGTTTTACAACCTGCTTTCCTTGCTCGACCCTGCCTTTTTGGGCCTGCAAAACCTCACCTCGGCCGACGATCCGTTGCGTGACAAGCTCGCCCGCCACTTCGTGCAGCGCCGCCGCAAAGACATCGTCGAGTGGCAGGCAGACACGCAAGATGGCCGCGGCTTTGCCCGTCGCATGAAGACCGAGCTCACCTACAAGCTGACTGGCGACTGGGGGTCTTTTTTTGATGCGGTGCAGACGTATTGCCGTGAAATGGCCGAATCGGTGGAGCAAACTCAGCAGGGCGGTGCCCGCCTCATTTGGTACGCTACGCTGGCTCTGCTGCGTTGCGTGGCTTCCAGCCCTGCTGCTGCCGTCAAGGCGCTGACCACCCGCCTCGAAGGCAAGACCGAAGCACTTGCGGCTGAAGGTGATGACGATCTGCTCGAAGATGATCGCCTGCACGACGGCCAAGCCGACGACTTGGGCGGTAGCGACTTGGAGCCCGCAGGCCAAATTGGCAACCGTCTGCAAAATACACAGCGCTTGCAAGCGCTCATCAATGAGGCTGAACGCTTGTCTGGCAAAGCGGGTGACCCCAAGCTGGCCACCCTCATCGCCCACATGGAGGGGTTAGTGAAAGACGGCTTTGCCCCCGTGGTGTTTTGCCGCTATGTGGCCACCGCCCACTACGTTGGCGCCGAGCTGAAAAAGCACTTTCCCAAAGTGATGGTGGACGTGGTGACCGGTGAGCTCAGTCCCGAAGAGCGGCGCAGCAAAATTGAAGACATGGAGGATGGCGCAGACGCAAATAGTGGGCGCATCCTGGTCGCCACCGACTGCCTGTCTGAAGGCATCAACTTGCAACACCTGTTTACTGCAGTGGTGCATTACGACCTGGCCTGGAACCCCACCCGCCATGAGCAACGCGAAGGCCGGGTTGATCGTTTCGGGCAGCAAGCCCCCGAGGTGCGCTGCACCATGCTCTATGGCCAGGACAACCCGGTCGATGGCTTTGTGCTCAACGTCATCCTGCGCAAAGGTGAGGCCATTCAGAAAGAACTGGGCGTACTGGTGCCCATGCCAGAAGACAAGCTGCGCATCAACCAAGCCCTGGTCAAAGCCGCCTTGATGAAGCGCCACGCCACGCAATACACCCCCGACATGTTTGCCGATGCTGAAATCTTGCTGGCCCCCTTGCAGACCCAGTGGACCGACGCGCTGGAAAAAGCCAAGCTCAACCGAACCAAATTTGCCCAGCGCCGCATCCGGCCCGACGAAGTGCTGCCCGAGTGGCAAAAGCAACAAATCGCCCTGGGCAGCAGTGCTGACGTGCAACGCTTTGTGCAAAGCGCATGCGCCCGCCTCAATGCCCCGCTGGAGCCCACCCGCCGACAGCAGTACCGCTTGCCCACGCAGCACCTGCCAGAGGCCCTGCGCCAACGCCTGGCCGATGAAGGCCTGGTGCCCGACAGCCGCAAACCTGTTCTGCAACTGGACTTTGCCGAGCTGCACCGCAGCCACCCGCTGGTCACCGTGCTGGCCGATCACCTGATTGAAAATGCCCTGCAGGGCGAATCCACCATCACCGCGCGCAGCGCCGCCACCATCACCGACGCTGTGGACGTGGTCACCACCGTTTACCTGCTGCGCTTACGCCACCAACTGGGTTACGTGCGCCGCCGCCAGCCTTATCAAATGATGGCCGAAGAGACCGTGACCCTGGCTGTAAAAGGCCGCAGTGCGCCAGAGTGGCTGAGTGATGATGCCACGGCATCTCTGCTGGAATGCCAGCCCACCGGTAACCTGCCCCGTGAGGCCGTCCACCGCGAAGTGGTGCAGGCTTTGGACTTTCTGCAAGCCCACCCCCAGCGCCTGGAAGCCTTGGCGCAGAGCCGAGCCCAGGCGCTGCTAGCCGACCACCGCCGTGTACGCGAAGCCGCTCGCGACGTGGGCCAGTACAGCGTGGCCCCTTGTCTGCCGGTCGATGTGATTGGCGTGTATGTCCTCCTGCCGGACGCTCTGTAATTGCTCGCCATGAAAACCGTCCGCAAACACACCGCCACGCTCAACCTGCCAACACTGAGGCTGGAAGGCGGCTTGTTCCTGCCCGATATGCTGGAAAAAGCCGCCTTGGGCCAAGCCCGCCTGCAAGCCGAGGCCGATTACGGTATTCCCAAGGGTCTCAAGCTCAAAGACGAATACAGCCGCGCCTTCCAGATCGCCTGCGCCCAATGGCGCAGCTTTGCCCCGCTGCTGGAGCGCAACGACTTCGATGCCCAACGCGCCACCGCCACTTTCGTCACCGAACTGCTGCGCGATGCCTTTGGTTACGTCTCCGTGGGTGCCGTTGCTGGCATTGATTTGGGGGAGCGAAGCTACCCCATCACCCATCTGGCCAGCTCGTCCGTCAATCCGCAACGCACCTTGCCCGTCGTGGTGGCCCCGCACACCTTGGGTCTGGACGATGCCGACACCCGCTTTGCCATTGCCGGCAGTGGCAGCCGCAAAAAGACCGCTTTTCAACTGGCCCAGGAACTGCTCAACGCCAGCCCAGACCACCAGTGGGCGCTGGTCACCAACGGCAAAACCCTGCGCTTGCTGCGTGATGCCGCCACCTTGACGCGCCCCAGCTACCTGGAGGTTGACCTCCAAGACCTGCTCAGCGGCCAGCGCTTTGCCGAATTTGCTTATGTTTGGCGCTTGTTGCACGCCAGCCGTGCGGGCATGGGTGGCACTGCCGAACCATCCGCGCCCGTGGTCTGGGAGGCCTGGCGCGAGGCAGGCCAAGAAGAAGGCACCCGCGTGCGCGACGGCCTGCGTCTGGGCGTGACCGAGGCGCTTCTCACCCTGGGCCAAGGTTTTGTGCAGCACCCCGCCAACGATGCCTTGCGCCTAGCCTTGCAGGACGGCAGCCTCACCAAAGAGGCCTACTTTGCCCAACTGCTGCGGCTGATTTACCGCTTCATCTTCATCTTTAGCGTGGAAGAGCGCGGCTTGGTGCCCAACGCCCCGCAAACCGACGACGATCCTGCCACTGCACGTGCCAAGCTGGCCGCCTCGCAAACCTATGCCCAGGGTTACGCCCTGGCACGCCTGCGCGACATGTCCCTGCGCCGCCGCGCCCGCACCCGGTTTGACGACCTCTGGCAGGGCGTCAAAATTGTGTCCAAGGGCCTCGCTCATGGTGAATCGCGCTTGGGGCTGCCCGCCTTGGGCGGCCTGTTCGCCCCCGCCCAGTGCCCCACGCTTGACGCCGCACAGCTCACCAACGCCGACCTGCTAGCCGCCATGAAAAGCATGCGCTGGGCCAGTCAGAGCGGTGGCAGCCTGGCACCCATTGATTACCGCAACATGGGCACCGAAGAGCTGGGCAGTGTTTATGAAAGCCTGCTGGAGTTGGTGCCCGAGGTAGACCTGCACGCCCGCACATTTGGTTTTGTGGGCCTCACCAGCGAGGGCACGTCATCGGGTACTGTGGCTGGCAACGACCGCAAGCTCACCGGCAGCTTTTACACCCCAGACAGCCTGGTGCAAGAGTTGATCAAAAGCGCGCTGGACCCGGTAATCGAGCAGCGCCTGGCTGCCAACCCCGGCAACCCCATCGAAGCCTTGCTGTCCATCCGCGTGCTCGACCCAGCCTGCGGTAGTGGTCATTTTCTGCTGGCTGCCGCGCGCCGCCTGGCCGAACGGCTGGCGGCTCTGCGCTCGCCCGACGGTGTAGTCACCCCGCAGGCCTACCGCCACGCTCTGCGTGAGGTCATCGCCCGCTGCATTTTTGGCGTGGACCGCAACCCCATGGCTATCGAGCTGGCGCGCACCGCCCTTTGGCTGGAAGGTTTTGAAGAAGGTCGCCCGCTGGGTTTTCTGGACCACCACCTGCAATGCGGTGACGCATTGTTTGGGCTCACTGATTTGAAGACACTGGAACTGGGCATCCCAAAGGACGCGTTCAAACCGCTTTCCGGAGATGACAAGGACGTGTGCAAGCGACTCAACAAAGCCAATGCAGTGGCTCTTAAAGACTTGGAAAGGAAGCGTAACGCCCGAGCGTTTGGGCAGCTTGACGTGGCAAGCGCGGCTGGAAGCGGGCTGAGCCAACTGCAAGTTATTGAAAACCTGCCGGACGCCACTGCACTCCAAATCGCTGAAAAAGAAGTTGCCTATCGCGAGTTTTTGGTAAACGCAAAGTCCAGCCGTCTTGCACATGCTGCGGATCTGCTAGTAGGTGCCTATTTGTTGCCCAAGAAAGCAAGCGCCGAGGAAGAAATTCCTACAAGCGCAACGCTTTACCTCACCCTGCTTGGGGATGGATTGCCTTCCGCTCAACGCGGAGCCCTCGCTGCTGCTCAAGCGGCATGCGCGGAGGCCCGTGTTTTGCACTGGCCATTGGCGTTCCCACAAGTTTTCGCTTTTGGTGGCTTTGATTGCGTACTTGGCAATCCGCCATGGGAACGCATCAAGTTGCAGGAGGAGGAGTTCTTTGCCACCAGACATCCGGCAGTCGCACAGGCCAGGAACAAGGCCGAGCGCAGTCAGCGTATTCAGTGGCTTGCTGAAGGGATGCTCGGCAAACACTTGTTTCCACAATCTGAGCACTCGCTGTTGTTGGGCGAGGCGGAACAAAGACTCTATTCCGAATTTTTAGTAGCACGACGTACTGCGGAAGCGGCCAGCGTGTTTGCTCATGTCAAAGGCGAGGATGGTGGCCGATACCCTTTAACCGGTGTGGGAGATGTGAACACCTACGCGCTCTTTGCTGAGACCATCGGCCAAGTGCACCACGCCACGGGGCGGGCTGGTTTTATAGTTCCAACTGGGATTGCGACAGACTCATCTGCGAGGGCTTTCTTCGCGACAATCACCCAAAAGAAACGTTTGGTAAGTCTGTTTGATTTCGACAATGCAGATCGAGTGTTTCCGGCTGTCGCGACACTGGTCAGATTCTCACTTGTAACACTTGGGGAGTCTGAAGCCGCATCCTTTGCATTTCTTCTCAAGGGAGTTGCTGAACTTTCTGATGAAAGGAAGCGGTTTACTTTATCGGCGGAAGATTTTCTTCTGATCAATCCAAATACGCTGACTTGCCCAGTCTTCAGCTCAAAGATGGATGCCGAAATAACCCGCGGGATTTATAAAAGAGTTCCCGTTTTCGTTCGTGAAAGGACGGAGCAAAGTTCGGAATCAAACCCTTGGAAGATCAGCTTTTCAGCCCTGTTTCACATGTCGAATGACAGTCATCTGTTTTTGACAGCACCAGACTTGCCTGATGAGAAATCTGTCGCTGTTGGTGTCCAAGCGCGAGCGCAAAAATTCGACGGTTATCTGCCACTTTATGAAGCAAAGATGATGACCCTTTACGATCATCGCTTCGGCAGCTACCCTCCCGGAGCGATTGACGACACTCGAGCGTTGCCAAGACTTTCACTTGCTCAGTATTCCGACCCAAGTTTCGAAGTGAATTCACGTTTTTTTGTGAGCCAAAATGTCCTGAATGACCATTTGGGTGACTACGAAAAAAGCTGGTTCATATGCTTCCGATCGATGAGTAACCATTCCAACATCAGAAGGTTCATCTCAGGTGTCGTGCCCTTTGCCGCGCTTGGCAACAGCCTGATTCTTGTGAGGCAGGGGACGGCGGTTTCGGGCAAGAAATTAGCTTGTCTCATCGCAAATTTAGGATCTATGGTCCTTGATGCCATTGCGCGATGGAAGGTCAGCGGGACAAACCTGAACCTTTTTCTAGTTCAACAGTTCCCGGTTTTGCCGCCAGACTTTTTTTCTGTTGCTGACGAATCATTCATCGCGAGCAGGGTTCTCGAACTCACTTACACCACTCACAGTCTCAAAGGTTTTGCAGATGACCTTGGTTTTCAAGGCCCACCATTTGCATGGAATCCTGCACGTCGACTTCAACTGCGTGCCGAGTTGGACGCTTGGTATGCACGCGCCTATGGTCTTTCCCGAGATGAGCTACGCTACATTCTCGATCCCATCGATGTGATGGGTGAAGGCTATCCATCAGAAACCTTTCGTGTTCTCAGAAACACCGAAAAAGATGAGTTCGGCGAGTATCGGACTCAGCGGCTGGTCCTTGAGGCTTGGGATAAGCTTGAACGCGGAGAGTTGCACTGATGCTCACACACTTGAAACTTGAAAACTTTAAGATTTGGCGCAGCACGGGTGCCATTCGGTTGGCGCCAATCACTTTGCTTCTCGGCACTAACTCTTCGGGAAAATCCAGTCTGATCCAGAGCTTGTTGTTGATCAGGCAAACGGTGAAAGGGGACGACCCAAACTTGGATCTGAACCTGGGCAATCCCGAAGCCAACGATTCGGTCACTCTGGGCCAGTTCAAGGACGTTCTATGCCGGCACGGTGCCTCAAATGAGAGCACCTCTGCGAACCAAGTTGGCATTGAGTTCCGCTGGAGCGAGCAGGGTGACGCATTGAACTCCACCTTGTTTTCTGCGCGCTACAACAAGGGCACCGCAGGCAGCGCAGAGTTGTCGTTCCTTCGCTTGGGGAAAGATGGCCAAGGGTTCAGTGTTCAGCGTCGCATTTCCGGAATTTACCGCCTGAGCTTGGCCACACAAACAAAGTCTTTGGGTCAAAGTGCAGATTTTCGTCCGCAACGGTCATTCGCTTTCTCAGCGGCCACACTCAACAGGCTGGGTGTGCAGGCGGAATTGATAAAGCCAATTGGCCCAGCCTTGCTGGACGAGCTGAGCCGCATCATTTACCTCGGGCCGCTTCGTCGATTGGCACAACGCGACTATTTGTGGGCTGGTCGCATGCCTGCACACATTGGTGACGATGGGGCCAAAGCAGTGGATGCTTTGATTGCCAGTGGTGTGGCACGCCAGTTGGCCCTCAAGCGCAAGAAAACATTGCCTCCCGAGGCACAACTGTTCGAGCAAACGATTCATTGGCTTAAGGAGATGAATCTGGCGGATGGCCTATCCATCCGAGCTTTGGGCGGATCTGCGCGCTATGAATTGATGATTGAGAATGACGGTCAGGCGAGCAACCTCAAGGATGTCGGCGTGGGCGTTTCGCAAGTCATCCCGGTGATCGTTGCGGCATTGTTTGCCCAGCCTGGTCATATCGTCATTGTTGAAGAGCCGGAAAGCCATTTGCATCCACTGGCGCAGAGCAAATTGGCCGAACTGTTTGCGCGGGTGTGCAAGGAGCGAAACGTACAGTTCATTGTCGAGACCCACTCAGAGCACCTGTTTCGGCGCATGCAAACGCTGATCGCCAAACAACAGATCAGGCCCAATGACGCGGCGATGTATTTCGTCGAACGCGAAAGGATGCAAGCAAAACTTCGGGAGTTGATTCCCAATAAATTTGGGGCACTTATCAATTGGCCGGATAAGTTTTTTGGCGATGCAATTGGCGAGGCGCGTGAGCAAGCAAAGGCTAGACTATTGTCTCGGGATGATGGTGATTCGGCTAGACAATAATGACTATCAGCAAACACGTCATTGACACCAACGTCTTACTTGTTGCCAGCGCAGCACATGAAACGTCTCCATTTGCCGAAGACGCAACGCCTGTTGAAGATGATGCGCTCAGAAAAAGGGTGCTTGATTGGCTAATTTCATTTGAGGAAAGTGAAGCGCAAATCGTTCTCGACTGGGGCTGGATTATTGTCGATGAATACAAGGGCGTGGCTCGACGAGACAAACTTACAGAGCAAGACTATGGGTTGCAGGTAGTGCTGCAGAAATTTTCCACTGGGCAACTCTTTGGTTTTGAATTGCAGTGGGATGAACCAGGAAGCGCAAAAATTTCAGATCCAGATTTAAGCGTCGTCATCACGGATCATGCTGACCGAAAAATGGTAGCTGCTGTGCTTGCAGCGGGCGGAATCACTGGCGGTAGTAATCTTATAAATTCTTGTGATACCGATTGGTATGACTGGCAAGAAAAAATGGAATGTGCCGGAGTCTTTGTGCATCAACTCATTGGGGCTGAATGGTGCCATCCAAAATGGTCAGCCAAGAAGTTGCGGTGATATGACGATCTTCTTCCGTTTCCCCCATACCCCACACCTTGCCTGGCTGGGGAAAGGCACGCCACGCGACGATAAGGTGTTGTCATCTGATGAAGTGGCAGAACTCTTGGCTGGCGATGTGGTGATGGAAGAGAAGCTTGATGGAGCCAATTTGGGGTTTTCGCTGTCGCCAGACGGCGACTTGCGTGCCCAAAACCGAGGTCAGTATTTGCACGCACCCCATGGCGGCCAGTTTGCGCGCTTACCCGAATGGCTGCTCTTGCACGGCGACACATTGCGTGCAGCGCTGGCAGAACATGCTCCCGCAGACTTGATGCTGTTTGGTGAGTGGTGCGCCGCGCGGCACTCCTTGGACTACGACCATCTGCCAGACTGGTTTTTGCTGTTCGATGTGTACGCCCGCAGCCAGGGTCAGTTTTGGAGCACGCAACGACGCAATGAGCTGGCGGCCACGCTGGGTCTGGCCACCGTACCCAGGTTGCTGAAAGGCCGGTGTACTCTGCCGCAGCTCAAAGATGTATTGAGCCGTCAGCACAGCCAGTTTCGGCAGGGCACGTTGGAGGGCATCGTGATTCGGCGTGAGTCAACCGATTGGTGCGAGGCACGCGCCAAGCTGGTGCGGCAGGATTTCACTCAAGCTATTGGCGAGCACTGGAGTCGCCGACGCATTGAGTGGAACCGCCTTGGTTGAAGCAGAATTAATTTACGGGAGAGTGACCATGTACGACAGAATCAAAACAGACATAACCCAGACTTATTACCAGCAACATTATCCCAATGAGGGGCAACGCTTCGTGGCCTGGTACATCCGCAACATCCATGGCCAAGATGCCCAGCAGGCCAGGCTGTGCATTACTGATGGCGCCGATGACAAGCAGATCGATGCCATTGTGATTGATGAAGACGCTCAGGCAGTCTATGTGGTGCAGGGCAAGTTTATTGGCACCGGCAGTGTGGATTCTGGCCCTCTGCGTGAAGTTTTGTCATCCTGGGTGCAACTGAAAGACTTGGCTTGCTTGCAGGAGAACGCCAACACCAAGTTGAAACAGCGCCTGACGGATTTGTCGTTGGCGCTGGAGGATGGATACGACATTCACTTCGAGCTGATTACCACCGGCACGTTGACAGACTCCGCCCAGAACGACCTGGCCACTTTTCAAAAAGAGCTTGCTGAGTCCGATGACCTGCCAGCGACCCTGACGCTGGTGGATACAGAGGAGTTGCAACGCCGATACGATCTGGCTTTGCTCAAGGAAAGCCCGTATCTCAAGCATGACTTGAAGCTGGAGGCGGGCAAGTTCATGAACATGGAAATTGCCGGCACAGCGGTTGTGGTTGCGGCCGTGCCGCTGAAGAATTGCCTGACCATTCCCGGGATCAAGGAGGGTGCGCTGTTCCAAAAGAACGTGCGCCAATCGCTGGGGCTGAGCAACAGTGTGAACAAGCAGATCAAGGCAACGATTTATGGAGATCGTCACCGGGACTTCTTTTTCTTCCACAATGGCATCACTGCCATTTGCTCACGCATGACTCTGGAGGCTGGGACGCTGCACCTGCAGGGGCTCAGCGTGGTCAATGGGTGTCAGTCACTCACCACCATCCTGTCCTGCAGCGAAAAGGTCAAGAAGCTAGACGAAACGTATGTCATGTTTCGCTTCTACGAGATCCCACAGCATGACCGGGCAGACCGCATCAGTATCTCGACCAACTCCCAGTCCACCGTTAAGCCCCGGGACCTGCGCAGCAACGACAAACGCGTTTTGGCTTTGAAGAAAGCGTTTGAACAGCGTTACCCGGATGGGCAGTTTTTGTCAAAACGCGGTGAACAGATTCAGGCCGGCAAGAATTCGGCGCGAGCCATTGATTTAGGCACCCTTGGCAAGAACCTGATGGCCTGGCATTCGCAGCGGCCAAACATCTCCTACAGCGAAACGAAGATTTTCGACAAGTATTTTGAGCAACTGTTCAAGCGGGATTACACCCCCGAAAGAATCGCTGCACTGCAGGACTGGATGACAGCGCTTGAACCCTCATGGGGGAAGGAAAACCCACAGGGGCTAAATGAAACGCTTTTGGCAATGCGTTCCTATGTGCCGTACCACCACCTTTATGCAATCTCCATGTGCTTCTCTGTGGCCAGCAAGCACACAGACCGGGTACCGGCACCGGATGTGGCCTGGCAGCAGGCTCAGGCAAAAGGCATCGTGGAATGGGTAGTATCGGTGGCGGCGACTGCGCTGAATTTTGCGCTGGAAACAGCTGCAAACGAAACCCAGCCGGGCGGCAAGGTGTTCAGCCCAGTGAACTGGATCAAAACGAAGTCGTGTTTGAGTGGGATCACCAATGCCATTTCCATGCAGTTGATGATGATGCCGAACATTCCGGGAGGCAAGGAAAAGCGTGATGCGCTGGTTCTGGATGCCACCGCCTTCGAATACCGTTGGCAAGCCGACTGATGAACCCCCTGCAGCGCGCCCTGATCGAAAAGGCTGGTCATGACAATGGCTTTGAAAATGTGTTGCCCAGCGTTGGGCCGCATGTGGCGTTGGGCTCAGCCAGGCATCCTGCGCAGGTGATGGTAAGGGCATCGGACGATGGCTTCTGGGGCGCTATCCAATCGGGGGCGGCTACGCTGACGCAGGAGCTGGCGCGAACTTTTCCCATGGCTGGCAACCCGGTGCAAGGTTTCGTCTTGCCGACAGAGGCAGCGTTGGCCCAGTGGCTGCGTCGGGCCGCTGCGCTGTCGCAGGCACTGCCAAACCAGGCGGTCGTGGCTTTTGAGGCGCAGTTGCAGTGCGAGCTATCAAGCCTGCCCGCAGAGACTGCACGAAACACCGAAGTTCAGCGCATGGTGCGCCAGAGGGTGGGGCAGCAGGCTTATCGCCAGGCCATGCTGGATTACTGGGGCGGTGCCTGTGCAGTGACTGGTTTGGCACTGCCGCAAGCTCTACGTGCCAGTCATGCCAAGCCCTGGGCCGAGTGCGCATCTGACGCCGAGCGGCTGGATGTGTTCAATGGCTTTTTGCTGAGTGCGAACCTCGACGTGCTATTCGACAGTTTTCTGGTCAGCTTCTCAAGCGCGGGAGAGTTGCTGGTGTCCAAAACCATCCCGCCGAGCGACCAGCAGAAGCTGGGGCTTGCCGCAGGCATGCGGTTGCGCTGGATGTCTGTGCAGCACGCCCATTATTTGGGTTTTCACCGGCAGCGGTTTTTGCAGATGACCACCGAGTCAAGTCAAATTCAGCGGCCAGGGGAATATGAACCGGCAGAGCAACCTGCAACACCTGGTTGAATCATGTTTTGCAACGAATTTATAGTATTATTCGTTGCAAATGAGCAAGCACGCAGGTTCTATTGACGACCAAGTTCTACAGCGCATCCAGGCACAGGGGCCGGGTTGGGTGTTCACACCTGCCGACTTTGCCGATCTTGGCAGCCGCACAGCGGTGGCCAGCGCACTCGCGCGCAGCAAGGCAGCCGGTACGATTCGCCTTTTAGGGCGCGGCCTGTACGACACGCCGGTCGTCCACCCGGTTTTGGGTTTGCTGTGGCCCGCCATTGAACCGGTGGCAAAGGCGCTGGAACGTAAAGAGGGCATTCGGCTGCAACCATCGGGGGTTTATGCAGCCAATCTGCTGGGTTTGTCTGAGCAGGTGCCTGCACAGGTGGTGTTTCTGACAGACGGCGCGACGCGTAAGGTAAAGGTAGGGCCTACCCAGATCACTCTTAAGCGCACAACACCACGCAATATGGCTGCGGCAGGCCGGTTGAGCGCCTTGCTGATTCAGGCGTTTCGTAGTCTTGGCGCAGCCAGCATCACGCAGCAACGCATTGCGCGCTTGCGCGAAAAATTGCCAGCGGTGGAACGCGCCACGTTATTGCAAGATATCGCATTGGCACCGGAGTGGATGCACATCCATTTTCGTGAAGTGGCCCGGCCATGAACAGCAGCTTCACGGCCATGTCGGTCGAGGACCGCAAGCTGGCGTTTGACAACGCGGCACTCACGTTGCATCTCAATGCCGTGATTCTGGAGAAGGATTTCTGGGTGTCGTGGTTGCTGCGGTTGTTGTTTGCGCAGTCTGAGTTGGCACCGTATTTGGTGTTCAAGGGCGGCACGTCGTTGTCCAAGGTGTTTGGGGTCATTGACCGGTTCTCGGAAGATATTGATCTGTGCCTGGTGCCGGAGTTTGTGGGTGCTGATGCGCAAGGCTTTGACACTTTGACCAGCCGCGTCAAGCGTGACGCCGCCGTGCTGGAAATGCAGCGCCTATGTGCGGACAAGGTGCAGCTGGTGGTCTTGCCCTTGTTGGAGAGCGCGATCATTGATGCGCTGGGCACCGCACCCGCAGGCACATGGCTTCATTACGAGCTGGATGCGGACGCCAAGTCGCCCATCGTGAATTTTCGGTATCCAACGTCGCAGGGTCACGGTTTTGACTATGTGCGCCGCGAAGTCAAGCTGGAGCTGGGTACGCTGACCGACCAGCAACCTACTGGGCGCTACCCCATTGCACCGCTGATTGCCAGTGTGTTTGCGCCCGTGTTTGGTGACTGGCAATGTGAGGTGGTGGCGCTGGAGTTGCGGCGCACTTTTTGGGAGAAAGCAACCATCCTGCATGCGGAGTACCACCGGCCTCATGATTCACCCACGCCAGACCGGTATGCACGCCACTATTTCGACATGGTCAGGTTGTTGGCGCACGCCGATGCACCGCAGTTTTTGGCTGACAAGGCGCAGTGCGAGCGCGTTGTGGACTGGAAAAGCCGGGTATTTGCCCGAGGCTGGGCGCGTTACGATTTGGCCTGCCATGGGTCGTTCCGGCTGGTGCCACCCAGGGCACGGCAGGCTGATTTGGCGCGCGATTACGCGACGATGCGCCCCATGTTCATGACCGAGCCGCCGAGCTTTGACGTGTTGCTGCGAGAACTTGGGGAGGCTGAAAACGTTATCAACTCCCCGTAGTCAGTCGAACGGACAAACGCAACCTCTGGTCGCTACCCCATCTTCTCAGCCAATTTTTCAGCCTGCAGGTGGGTGTACTTTTTTAGCATTTGAAGCGTCTTGTGGCCGGAAATGGAGGCGAGCTCAAGAATCGAGAAATCGCTCTTTTCGCTTAGACGGCTCATGGCTTCATGGCGCAAGTCGTGCCAGGTGAAGTCTTGAATTTTGGCGCGCTGGCTGGCATAGCGAAAGACGCTCAGAAGGCAAGTCCGGTCCATGGGAAAGGGCCGGTCGGATGGATTCAACTTGCCTGGTGGTTTGGGCAAGGCATTCAACACTTCAATGGCTTTTGAGGACAGCGGTGCTGCACGTTCCTCACCGTTTTTGGTGTCTTTCAGAAGCGCAAACTTGCGGTCAAGGTTCACGTGCTCCCAAGTCAGCGACAAAATTTCATTTTGTCGCGCAGCTGTTTCGATGGCGAACTGGAAAGCTGGATAAAGCAGCTTGTTTCGTGACTTTTTGATTTCAGTCTCAAGGCGAGCAAACTCTTCTTTGGTCAGACGGCGCTCACGTCCCTTTCCTTCAGACGGCTTGCGCACGTTGTCGACCGGGTTGCCACGGGGCAGCATGATTCCGCACTCAATTTGCGCGAACTTCATGAGCTTGGACAGCATGAAGATTTCTTTGCGCACAGTTGAGTTACTCACCGCTGGCATTTTCGTTTGCTTGTTGCCAGCTAGTCGCAAGTCTCGGTAAACACCAACAACTTTTTGGTCGATGGCCACCAAAGAGTATTTGCCAAGCAGCGAGTCAAGCCGGGCTAGCTGGTAGCGCCAGGACTCTTTTTCGTCTTCGCGCTTGCGATAGTGAAACGGTGCGTATTCATTTTTGAAGCGATCGATCAGGTCAGAGAGCGTGGTCTTTTCTGCGTCAGATGAGTTCTGATAAATCCCTCTGTCAATGTCCGCTTCGATCTTGCGAGCCCAAATTTCGGCATCGATTTTTCGTTCAAAAGTTTTTGATTGAGATGGGTATCCCGTCATCCGAACTGTCGCTTGCCATAGCCCGGATTCACGCTTTCGAAAGTTTGCCATTTCGGTCCTTCACACTGGTTTTGTGCTCCAAAATTTTAAAACAAGTGTGCCCGTTTTGTGCCCGTTATCCATTTTTTATTTTTAAAAACAGTTTAACTAATTGATTTATAACGCTTTAAATTTACTTAATTACACGCCTGGAAAGCGTGCGGGGAGTCAAATCCCCCGGGGGTTCGAATCCCCCCTGCTCCGCCAGATAGTTTAAAAAATCCCTTGTAATTCAATGAGTTACGAGGGATTTTTTTTCGTCCGTGTGCCTTGCACTACTGTTCGACTTGAGGCTAGAAAATGTCTGATTTCAATAAAAGTGTGCCGGAAGTGTGTGCCCGTTTTGTGCTGATTTCTCCCAATAGGTAGTTTCGGTGCACCTTAAACAGAGGCAAAGGTTCATGCAGTAGATAGGGTAACCAGATTTGTTTGGTTATCATCGTTTTGAGCTCGTTTAGCACAATGGTCTTGTATGAACTTCAACACTTCTCCAATAGGATTGCAACACCTATCAAGGCTGGCTGTTTGCCAAAGCAATGACTGCTGAGGACTTAACCGGACTTTAACAACCACCTAAAAATACCCTTAAGAATCAATACGTTAGAGCGTACTAGTTTTTGGCTGTTGCGTTTTTTGTAAATTTCGGGTTAAACGATGAGTTTTTTGGTGCCGCCAGGAG